>ENA-UOXV01003385-UOXV01003385.1-marine-metagenome-genome-assembly--contig:-NODE-3385-length-19445-cov-5.176586_pt1 | contig 19445 bp, 13 predicted proteins | sample MGYA00238165_ERZ766961 | MGnify/ENA primary metagenome ERZ766961 (study PRJEB28924, sample SAMN03173240) | marine metagenome | biome: Marine; feature: Water; material: Subsurface seawater | place: North...
ATTGCAGATAGAAAACCAAAACAGCTGTCGAGTGGATAGGCCGAGAACCGTGAAATTAGTCCAACTGCTCATACGAAGTCGTCCGAAGTCGACCTCTGTGTCATGCTGACCTGGATTTACTTCCATGGCTCAGAGATCTCCGAGAAAATCCTGCAGGTTTCCGGGCGTTTTTGGCTCAATCGGCAACTCATCAATCGGCAACCCTTTCCAACCGTTTGCGCGCCCAGATTTGTTTCTATTTCGGTGTTTCTATTTCTGCGGGGCACAGCCGGGCAGTTCGAAAGTCAGTTCGTTATGTAAACCCCGAGGAGAGTGGATTTGCCCTCCTCACTTTTCCGATCCGCGAGGAAAATGGCGTCGCGTGCGTGCTCCGTCGTGGCCCGGGCCCCCGGGTCGGTGCTCTCCCGCCCCCGACGCCGTACACACGCCCCCACCCGCACGGCACACACCCGGTTTACGGCACACGCGTCCACCGCGACCGACCCATCGGCCGACCTCGGCGTCGAATACCCCGCGTCCGCCCCGGGCGAGGGCGCTCGCGGCCGAGGTCTCTTCCACACCGGCGACGCGCCCGACGTGCCCGTCGTTCGCACACCGATCGACGTCACCCTCTGCGTCCCCGAGCTCGTCGGACCCGGCGCGCTCGACTCGTGCGCCGACGGCGTGCGCGCCATGTACGCCGCGTGGTCCAAGTCGTTGGGGGTCGACGTCCCGGATGCCATCGTCGATTTTCTCACCAGCGCGGAGTGCCCGAAGGATCTCCGCATGGCCGTCGCGTTGATGTGGGCGCGGCGGCACGTCCCGCGATGGCGCGCCTACGCCGACGACGTCATGCCACCCGCGTACACATCCCTTTACCTCGCCACCCCAGACGAGCTCGAGGCGCTGCAGGACGAGAACGTCAAGCGGATGGCGGAGGGATCGAGGGCGAGTTACGCGGCGGGGTGGGAGATGATCAAGACGTCGCATCCACGCGTCGCGGAGGCTATCGACGACGCGGGTGATGAGTCATCGCCGTCGGCCACGCAGGAAGACTTCGACTGGGCGCGGGCCACCGCGCACACCCGCGCGATGAGCGGCAAGGTTGGCGGCGGTCCGTGCGCGTTCATCGTCCCGGGCGTCGACCTCGCGAACCATTCGTTCGAGCCCAACTGCGAATACGGCGTCTCTCCGGATGGCAAATCGTTCCAGCTCACGTGGGATTGCGAGGCGACGAAGGAACGCCCGGGTGGCCCGCCGCCCCCCACGGCGAAGGACGAGGTTTTGATCTGCTACGGCGCGAGGATGCCCAACGCGCTGTTGATGCTGCACTACGGCTTTATGGATCCGCAAAATCCAAACGAGCAGCTGCCGATGGAGTGCTTGATCCCCGGGGCGCGTAAAATCCGCGCCAAGACGGTGAGCGCCGCCGGCAGGGCGTTCAGCGAGGACGGCGACGCGCGGGCGGAGTGGGCGGCGAGGCAGATGATGCAGATGGCCAATCCGGTGGACGATTCCGCGGACAAGGATGCTGATCTGGCGTGCGTCGCGGCGATGCGGGAAGCGGCTGGCGCCAAGCTGGCGAGTTTCCCGACGACCGTGAAGGAGGACGAGGCGTTGCTCGCGGGCGGAGGCTTGGGTGAGCGGATGGGGATGTGCGTGGAGTATAGGCTGAGCGTGAAGCGGAACGTGGAGGCGTTCGTGCGGTTCCTGGCGAAGATGGAGGAGCTGGTGGAGTAGCTCTCTTATGTGAGTTGACATTTTTATTTGGGCTCGAGTCGCTAGACTAGTAATTCCTAATTCCAGTTACGTTAGGGCCGAGGCACACGCGAGGGCGCGGACGACACACGTCGGCGTTCGATCCGTCCCCCGCACGCCGCAGGTTTGCGTATCGGATCGTACACACGCGAGAGCGAGGCCTCACGGGAGCCCGGAGACGCCAGAGAAGCGTCGCGCGAGCCCGAATCGAGTGGGCACCGGCGGACGGAGAGAAAATGAAGAGACTGTTCGGGACGAAGAAGGAGAAGGCGCCGCCGCCGTCGCTGGACGACGCAGCGGGCTCGGTGAGTCACCGGACACCCATCCACGTGCACACCCACCGGTTCGTGGGTTCGACGCGCGGCGATCGAACGTCACACCGCGTTCCACCCGCGTTCCCCGTTTAGGGTTGCCCCGCTCCAATTGTTGACATCGATCTCGCCCCCTTCCCCTCCCCGATTCGCAGCTGGACAAGCGCGGCGCCACCTTGGACGACAAGATCAAGCGCCTCGATGCCGAGCTCGCCAAGCACAGGGACCTGATCCGTCGCGCCAGACCCGGCCCTTCCCTGGAAGCCGCCAAACGACGCGCGCTCACCGTCCTCAAGCAGAAGCGCCTCTACGAATCACAACGCGAACAACTCTACAACCAGCAGTTCAACGTGGAACAGGTCTCCTTCGCGGCGCAGTCCGCTAAAGACACCGCCGTGCAAGTCGCCGCCATGACGCACGCCAACAAAGACCTCAAGGCGCAGTTCAAGACCAAGGCGTTCGACATCGACGCCATCGACAGGATGAACGACGAGATGGCTGACCTCATGGCGCAGAGCGAGGAGATCCAAGAGACGCTCGGGCGGAGCTACAACGTGCCGGATGACATCGACGAGGACGAGCTGCTCGGTGAGTTGGACGCGCTGGAGGCTGACATGGCGCTGGAAGAGGCGGGCGAGGAGGTGCCGAGCTACCTGCAGGACGAAGCCTTGCCGGACGCGCCGGACGGGGTCGTTACGCCGCTCCCGGCGGCGCACGGGGGCGAGCTGCCCGTCAACAATCCAGCCGAGCCAGCGCAGAGGACAACGGCGTCTTAGACCGATTGATTCACGCCGCACGGTAGCATGGGCGCCGTTGTAAAACAAACACGCGAATTACAGTAGTATATGCCAATTACAGTCGTCACCACTCACCCCCGCGTGACGCACGCGCCGGGAAAGCCCTCGCACAGCAGCCCGCCGTCCACGCTCAGCGTCTGCCCGGTTACGTACCCGCTCTGTAACACACAAAACACGACGTCAGTACAATTGCCTATACGGGAGGAAATAAAAAGAAACGCACCGATTGCATCGCAAAGAAACAAATCGCGCCCGCCATCTCGTGAGGCTGCGCGCACCGTCCCAGTGGTGTGGCCGCCTCCGCGCGCCTCAGGCTCTCGCGCTGGTGTCCCGTTGGATCGCCCTCCACGGTGTTTTGAAGCAGCGGGGTCCACGTCACCCACGGCGCGACGGCGTTGACTCGGATCTTCGGCGCCCTGTAGAGAAAACATATGATAAGTCATACTAATTGCCCATACGAAAATTAAAATAAACTCACCACTCGCAGGCGAGCGTCTTGGTGAGCTGGACGACGCCGGCTTTGGACACCGCGTACGCCGCGCCGCTGCCGGTGCTCTGTAGCCCCGCCGCGGATGCCACGTTGACGATCGTGGGGCGGGATGAGCGGATGAGGAGCGGGTGCGCGCCGACGCAGAGGTGGTACACGGCGTCCAGGTTGAGGCTGGTGATGCGGGTGTACTCGTCCGGGGTTGCCTCCAGCGCGGGTTTGCGCACGTTCGTCCCCGCGTTGTTCACCAGGCAGTCGAGTCGGTCCCAGTGCGACGATACCTCGGACAGGAGCGCGTCGCGTCCGTCGGACGTCGCCACGTCCGCCACGCATCCGTACGCGCGCGGTCCCAGACGAGCGACCGCGTTTTTAACATCCGCGCCGCTGCGTCCGTTGACCATGACCTCCGCGCCGAGGTCGATGAACTCCTTCGCGGCGGCGAAGCCGATGCCCTTGGTGCTACCGGTGATGAGCACCCGGTAGCCGTCCAGCCTCCATCGCGAGGATGACGTCGAGTCCGCCATGTTTGTGTCCCTCTCGGCGCCAAAATATCTGCCACAAACAGAACGACAAGTGGCCGAAGCGACGAAATCGAACTTCATTAGCTCTAGGGCGTCCACGCGCGGGGTCTCCCTCGGAGCGCACCACGGACGATGACGACGGTTCGCCCGTTCACGTGCGATGACCTCTTCACGTACAACGACGTCAACACCGACGTGTTCACCGAGACGTTCAACCTCAACTTCTACCTCTCCTACCTCTCCAAGTGGCCCGAGTACTTCAGCGCCGCGCTCGGCCCGGACGGCGCCGTCGCCGGGTACGTGATCGGCAAGGCGGAGGGGCGGGGCAGCAACTGGCACGGGCACGTCAGCGCGGTGACCGTCGCGCCGTCCTACCGGCGCATGGGACTCGCGTCCGCGCTCATGGACGAGCTCGAGGGCATCTCGGAGAACCACCACGACGCGTACTTCGTCGACCTCTTCGTACGCGAGAGCAACACAAACGCAATCGCAATGTACGAACGACTAGGGTACGTGATATACAGGACAGTGCTCGACTACTACAGCGGGGAGGAACACGCGCACGACATGAGGAAGCCGCTGCGACGGGACGAAGAGAAGCGGAGCATAGAGGGGCGGGGGCACAGCATACGACCGCAACAGTTGGGGCCCGACTTCGGGGGCAGTTAGTTGGCGTTGGATTAGTTTTAGCGCCGCAATAACACGTTAGATAAGATAGCACATTGGCCTAATCTCCGCCGCCTTCTTCGCGCCTCTTCGTCTCCTTGTTCTCCTCCCTCCTTCGCCTGAAGAATGCCTTCATGAGATCCGCGCACTCCGTCTCCAGCACCCTCCTGCGAACCTCCAATCCTGGTTTAAACGCGTGTGGCTTGGTGGCGCCCTTCGGGTCGATCAACGCGCAAGCCGGCTCGACGCTTCCTATCCCCGCCGCGGTGTCGTCGTCGTCGTCTATAGAAGATGAACCGGCACGCATTGAACCGGCGTCATACGTCTCGTCGATGGAGCCGCCGTCGCACGGTCGAAGTCCGTCGCCGCCGTCGCCCATTAATGCGATCCAGCTTCCGTCCGCGCCGATGAGCGGGTTTGGCGCTCCCCACACCACTGCGCCCAATCGTGCGTTGAGCACCGCGCCGGCGCACATCGGGCATGGCTCCAGCGTGACGTACAGTGTGGTGTCCCGGAGGTGTCGCCAGCCGCCGAGGGCGGCGGCGCCGTCGCGGACGCACTTCATCTCCGCGTGTGCGGTCGGGTCGTCCTGCGCGAGCACGGTGTTGTGATGGGAGGCTAGGATTTTCCCGGACGTGGTGTGCACGAGGACGGCGCCGACGGGGACCTCGTTCTTGGACGCCGCGGTGGACGCCTCGTCCAGCGCCATGCGCATGTAGCGCGTGTCTTCCGCCTCCGTCGATGCGTCCACGTCGGCGTTCACGGCCGGCGACGCCGCCCTCGTGACGCACGCTCGCCAACCGTGAACGCGAGGGTGGTGAAACTTCGGCACCATCTTCGGCGAGGGTTGCCCGCGGGTCGACGACGGTGCCCGCGCCGCGTGATGTGTGGGAACGTGATTGGAGCGGGCGAGGCACAGCGCGCGACGCAGCACCGCCGCCGCGAGTGTCGCGCGAGGGACGGCGCTCATCGCTCTGAACGCGCGCCGGTCGGAGTGGCGCCACCCGGGCAAGTCGTCATCAGGATAAACTCCGAGAACTCGTCGGAGCTGACGACGTGAAACGCACGTCCCGTCGACAGAGTTGACCGCACACGCGGGCGGGGCGCGGAGGTCCCGGCTCCTCCATCGCCACTCAGCGATCCATCGTTCGTGGGTGGAGTAACGCGGAGTGAGGCCATGAACGGCGTACTGGTCATCTCCACACGGAACGGCGCCTGCCTGTACGCGGCGCGATGGGCTCCCAACTTTGGTCTGCCGGGCGACTTTGGAGGCGCATCGGGGGTGGACTCGGGGAAGAACGACGATGAACGGGACGGCGCGTCATCGCCCGCGGCCATGCATCTCGCGGGAATGCTCTTCGCGCTCGCCGTCGACGCCGCATCCCTCACGAACGACGTCGACCCACACGACGGCGACGACGACTCCACGAAACCTCCCGATGCGTCTTCGTCATCATCAGCCAATGAGCTCATCACGCGATGGTCCGCGGGCGACTGCGCTCTACACCTCCGCACGGACCGAACATTGGGCATCATGTGCGCGGTATCCGCGTCGGTATCCGCGCTCGGCGACGACATCCCGGCACGTCTTGCCGACACCACGCTGCGCGCGTTCATCGCCAAGCACGAACCGAGGCTCGTCACTGGCGCCGTCCTCGGACTCGAATTCGACGCCGACCTGTTGTCGATACTGGCGCGCACGCCGCGTGATATCGCGGTGGCCATGGTGCAACGCCTCGGGTTGAGCTCACCGTGGGTGTACGCCGCGTGTTCCGACGCGATATCGCCCGGAGGACCGGGGCGAAGGCTCGACGCCAGCGACGTTGCAAACGACGCCGAGATTGATTTTGTTTTGAAGAAGCCGCCTCAGCCAAAGCGGCGCGGGAAGATGGCTCTCGCGGGGCGTCGCTCGGGGATTTCATTCCGCGAGGAGGACGCGGGACGCGCGAGTGGATCCGGCGGTGGATGCTTCGATCGGGGGCGGACGGCGCCAAGGGCCGTGTCGCTCGTGGACGTCGAGGACGTCGGTCCTTGCGCGATCCTGTGCGAGCTTCCATCGGGAAGAAAATCAAAATCCGGCGGTGAGAACGCCGGGCACGACGGTGGGCATCGCTCCGTGATCGACGCGACGATCGCGTTGGTGCACGCCGCCGTGGCGGCGACCCCTGGACTCTCCACGGTGGAGCTGGCGATGGGAGACGAAGGAGAAGGAGGCGACGACGGTGATATGGGAGTGGCGCGGGTGCTGACGTTTCGGTGGGAGGAGTTCTTCGTGACGACGCCGTTGACCGCGGGTGACGTGGAGCGCGCCAAGAGGGGCAGCGGCGGTGCGTATTTGGACAGCACGAACGCGTCGGTGGTGCGCGCGAGTCTCGGGGAGGATGCGATGAGGCTGGGACGCGTGATGCGATTCGTGCGTTCCATCGGCGCGAGGTTAGACTAGTAAGTGCTTAGCTATTTAGAGTGTGCCGTGTCACATCCACGTTTTGACACGAGCGATGACCACAAATTCGCATCGCGCTCGACGCCGTCGAGAAGAACACGAGCGCAGCCATGGGATCCGGATCCGAAGGAAACCCCGCGCCGCCACGCCTGCAGGATGACTTTTACCGTCACGTCAACGCTGAGTGGCTCGCCTCCAACCCTGTCCCTCCGGAGTACTCGAGGTGGGGCACATTCGAGAAGCTCAACGACGAGGCGCTGGCCAAGACCCGCGCGACGATGGAGGAGGTCGGACCTGAGGATAAGGCCGGCGCGTGGATGGTCAGCGGCATGAACGCGGCTAACCAGAACTCGCACGAGGCCCTCGCGCCCACCCTCGCCATCGCGAAGCAGCTCTCAGAAGCATCGGTGAGGACGACACCCGTCGATGGAGGTTCCCGTCGCGTCAGATCCCTAAATTGTGTGTTAACAACCCCTTCCGTCCCTCAACCCAATCCCCAGGGCTCCGACGGCGATGCATCCGCCGTCGCGCGCGCCGTCGCGCTCCTCCACGCGTCCGGCGTCGATTGCATCTTCGGCGTCGGCGACATGCCCGACAAGAAGAACTCCTCGCACTCAATCGCCGCCCTCGGCCAAGGCGGACTCGGCCTCCCAGACAAGGACTACTACCTCTCCGAAGACGCGGACCGAGTGGAGATTCGCGAAAAGTACCGCGCGCACGTCGCCGCCATGCTCGCACTCGTGGGCGGCGAGTACGCCAACCCCGACGCCGCCAAGGCTGGAGCGGAAGGGGTGGTCAAACTCGAGACGGCCGTCGCGAGCGCTCACCTCACGCCCGCGGAAAGGCGCGACGCCGAACGCACGTACAACAAGTTCGCATCCGTCGAATCACTGCCAAACAACGACGCGTTTCCCTGGCGCGTGTACTTCGAAGCGTTGGGCAAGGCCGAGCCCGGCGAGTTGAACGTATCGTGGCCGGACGCGCTCGTCGCGGCGACCGACGCCTTGGTTGGATCCGCGGTTGACAAAAAAGATGTGCTCGCGTACGCAACCTTTCACTGCGCGAGCTCCGCGGCGTCCTCCCTCTCCGACGACTTTGTCGACGAGGACTTCGCCTTCTTCGGCAAGGAACTCAACGGCCAGAAGGAACTCAAGCCCCGGTGGAAGCGGGTGGTGTCGCAGGCCAACGGCGCCATCGGTGAACTCGTCGGACAAAAGTACGTCGAGAGACACTTTCCGGAACACGCGAAAGACGCCGCCGTGAGGCTCGTCAAGTGCGTGCGCGACGCCGTGGAGGATAGGCTGCGCGAGCTGCCGTGGATGAGCGACGCGACAAAGACAAAGGCGCTGGAGAAGATGGCGGGCTTCCGCGTCAAGATCGGCTACCCGGATGTCTGGACCGACTACGATCAACTGGAAATTGTCGCGGACGCGCCTTACTACGCCAACTGCCTCGCGGCGCAGAGGTTCGAGCACGCGCGCATGCTGACGCGCATCGACGCGCCCGTGGATCGCGAGCGCTGGTTCATGGCGCCGCAACAGGTCAACGCCTACTACCACCCCATGCTCAACGAGATCGTGTTCCCGGCGGCGATTCTGCAGCCGCCGTTTTTCGACCCCGGCGCCGATCCCGCGATTAACTTCGGCGCCATCGGCGCCGTCATCGGCCACGAGATCACGCACGGGTTCGACGACCAAGGACGCAAGTACGACGCCGACGGGAACATGAACGACTGGTGGCAGCCCGGGGATGCGGAGCAGTTCAACGCGAGAGCCGCGGTGATCGTGAAGCAAGCGGATGACACCGTGGTTCACACGCAGGACGAGGAGTGCGAGGAGATGAAGGCGGGTCCGTTCTCCCTCGCCAAGTTTGGTGTCAGGAGCGTGATGTCCAAGGAATGCGCGTGTCGAAACGTCAACGGCGAGCTCACGCAAGGTGAGAACATCGCGGACCTCGGCGGGCTTCGTTTGGCGTACAGGGCCTGGGGAAAGTACCAAAAGGTGGACGCCGACGGCGCGAACGCTCCGGATAACTTTCCGGAAGATTCCGCGAAACGGTTCTTCTACAGCTGGGCGACGATCTGGAGGCAGAACATAACGGCGAAACTCGCGGCCAAGTACATCGCGGTGGACCCGCACGCGCCGCCCGAGGTACGAGTCAACGGGACGGTGAGCAACATGCCGGAATTCGCGGCTTCCTTCGACTTGAAGGAGGACGACGCGCTTTACAGGACGGAAGACGCGCGCGTGGACATCTGGTGAGAGGAGAGGTCACGGATAAATGCGATGTAATAGATAGAGAGGTTTTGTGATGACGTTTCGTGTTTATTTCAGTCGGCGTTTGTTTCAGTTGGCGACTACTTAACTCTTACTCTCATCACGGGACGTATGTGTTGATGGGGTCCCGGTTGGTATCCTTGAGTATGATGTACCTCGATCGTTTGTATCCCAGCGCCGCGTACCACTGCGTGACGTACGGCGCCATCCAGATCACGTCGCCGGCCTGCACCGAGTACCAGTCATCGCCGAGCCTGTACACCCCCTTACCTTCCAGTAACATGAGGCCGTGTTGGTTGTAGTGTATCTCCTTCACGTAGAGGTGCTCGCCGGGGTTGAAGTCCATGACGTGGAAATTAACGTCCCACTCGAGCGTCTGCGGCAGGAGCTTCTTCAAGCCGAACACCTCGCCCGGGGTTTCGATGTTTGGTAAGTCGTCGGTGTATCCAACCAGGAACGTCGGAGCCGGCGGGTTGGGCCCGAGGGCGTCTAAAACTCCGCCGCTCGGGGGCACGTACTTCTTCTCGTAGATGAGGACGCTCGCGCCCTCCGAGGACGTGATCTTGTGGAGGTGATCCGCCGGGAAGAAGGCGTAGTGGCCGTGTGTGAGGTCGTTGTACCGGCCGCTCGCCGCGCCGCCCCCGTCGGTGAGCTCGAGGTCGTCTTGGACGGATATCTTGCCGTCCATGACGAACACGAACCTCCACGTGCCGGGCTCGGGCATCCCGCTGCTGCCGCCGGGTCGCATGAGCGCCTGGTACATGGAGAACTGAGGAGAGCCCGCCATCGCGGGGGTGACGAACCACGCGGCGTTGGTATCCTTCCATCCGAACATGCCGGTGTACACCCTGGACTCCGGGGTGATGAGCGCGTGATCCCGCGCGTAGCGAGATCGGGTGAATCCCGGGAGGTTGTCAAACTCGGTGCCGGCGTTGCGAAGGTCGACCGCGGCGTACGGGGACGGGCCGGGGGACTTGGCGGCGAGCACCGCGTCCACGGAGAGGAGCGCGAGGCACGCGAGGAGGAGCATCGAGAGGCGCGACATCGTGCGGTTGTGCTATCCTTGAGTGCTACTGACATACGCGACCTTTCGCTTTTTGCTGAGTCAGGCATCATCCTCTAAATTATCCCGAGAGCCTGGCCACTTTCAGCCTCTCACGCAGCTCCTGAACGGTCCCTGCCGAGTCCACCCCCCGCGTCGCCGCCTCGGCGACCAACTCCGCTTTCTTCATCCTACTCAGCGCCATCGTCCCACCCACGTCATCCCTCCCGTCGTCACCCTCAACAACGAACGGCGTACCTTGACGAGGCATCAACGACACCGAAAATACATCCTCGAATCCGTCCAACATCGCGGCTCGGCACCTTCGCATCAGCGCCTCGTCCGCGCTCCACGCGTCGTCGTCCGATGTTTTCGGTGGCCCGAGCCCGTCGTCCAGCTGGCTCACGATCCCCCCGACGCCGCGCAGCATCTGCGCGACGGAACCCACCGGCCTGTCGCCGATGCCGCACGGCACGATTGCCCGAAAGTGACGCAAGTCCGGGTCCACGTTGAGCGCCATCCCGTGGTACGTGACCCACCGCCTCGCCCTCACGCCGATCGCCGCGAGTTTGTGCTCGCGCCCCTCGATCCCGTCCTCCTTTGGGTGCCGACTTTGGACTTCATCCCCGGGGATACCTCGCGTGTTGGCCCAGGCGCCGGTGAGCCCGTCCACCCGCCCCGGCGCGTTCACTCCGAGCGACTCCATCGTCGCCACGGCTACGTCCTCGAGCGACCGCATGTACCAGTGGAGGTCCGGTTGATGGTGCCCGTCCTGGAGGTTCATGATGGGGTAGATGACCAGCTGCCCCGGGCCGTGGTAGGTGGCTTCGCCGCCGCGTTCGGTCCTGTGCACCGGGAACGGAGCATTCGGTGATTCGGGATTGAACTTTAAGTTGTCCGGGGTGGACCCGGTGCCGAGGGTGACGACTGGTGGGTGCTGGACCAGCAGCACGACGTCCCTCGACCCAAGCGGCGCGTCGTCGTCATCGTCGTTTCGCGCGTTCACGTCACGCGCGAGGTATTCAAGCCGGAGGTTGAGGATCGCGCGCTGCCACTCCCACGCGGTGGCGTACGGGGTGAGAACGTCGCTGAGGTCGTAGAGGTCGACGACGGGGCGCGCGCGAGACGCGGACGCGGCGAGGTCGAGGGCGCCGCTGGTGTCGCATCGCCGACGGGTCTCGGGGCGGGGACAGCTGTGTTGGCGTCTCGATGGGGGCTCGGGGCGGGGACCACCCGGCCGATGCACCGCCGCCGGGGGCCGCGTCACCCACGCCTGCGCAGCCATCTCTGCTGGAGACCTCGGTCGAGCGCGACAGGCACCCGTCGTCTCGTCCGAACGGAATATTCCAATTCGCGTCTCACCTCGGCGGCATCTTCACTCTTCGCCGCACCCGGAAGTGGACGCACACGTCCGATACGCGAGCTCACTCGGCGACCGGCGACCCACGCTCCAACGCCGCCTCGACTCGCGCCCGAACCCCACGGTGGACCCTCCCTCCGCGGCGCGTCGAGAGAGACCCAGGCGCAGGAATTTGTAAGTAGGAGTCCTCCGAGAATAAGCACGATGGGCTCCCGCCTGCGTCGCGTGCAGGACGCGGACCTCAAGGACAAGGTCGTGCTCGTCCGCGTGGACCACAACTGCGTCAAGGATGGCGTCATCCACGACACCTTCAGGGTCGACCAGTCCATCGCGACCCTCTACAACATCGTCGAGCGGGGAGGACGTCCCATCCTCATGACCCACGTCAACCGCCCGTACGATAAAAAGTCGCGTCAACTGACGTGCCGCGACGAAGACGCCGTCACGGCGGTCGTCCGGTACCTCCAGCACAAGCTCGGGGTGGTGTTCGCGGTGCCCACGTTTCGCGTCGAGCCCGGCCGCGGTATCCTCGACGTCGACACCAGCGTCAACTGGCTCATCGAAGATCTCAAACATCGGCGAGTCGGCGGCGTCTACCTCCCGAACACGCGGTGGTTCGAAGGAGAGGAAGGACTCGCCGCCGCCGACGCCGACGCCGCGCGCAACAGGTTCGCCACACAGCTGGCGGGACTCGCGGACGTCTTCGTCAACGACGCGTTCGGCTCGTGGCAGCCGCACGTCAGCACCTACCACGTCGCCAAGATGCTACCGTCGTGCGCAGGTTTGCTCATGCAAAAAGAAGTCGACGCCCTCTCCGCGCTGACCACACCGGTTCGGCCGTTCCTGGCGGTCATCGCGGGGAGCAAGCTCGATACCAAGATGGGGTGCATCAAGGCGATCGCGGAAAAAGCGGATCACGTCATGCTGGGCGGCCAGCTGTACAACGCGTACATCGCGGCGAAATTCGGCGTGAAGATTAAAGGAGTAGACGAATCCGACGTTGCCATCGCGCGGACGCAGTTACTGGTCCCGGAGGTTGAACGTAAGCTCGTGCCACTCGGCGTGGTGATCGAGAGCGACGCGTTGGACGGGTGCGGGTGCGTGCCGGTGGCGGGGAAGTGCGGGGTTATCGGCGACGGGATGATGGTTCGCGCGCGGCGGCTGGCGGATTTGAAGCCGGGTGAAACAACCGGATACTTTCTGGACGTTTCCGCGGAGTCGTTCAGGGACGCGCGGGTCACCGAGGTCATCGCGAACGCCAAGACCATCTTCGTCAACGCCGTCATGGGTTTGACCAGCGCGGGTTTCCACGAGGGAACCGCGGCGTTGGACGCGGCCATCGCGAGTAACGTCGCGGCGCGGAAGTACTTTGGCGGCGGCGACACCTTGCAAGAGTTCAAATCGCTGAGCCCGGGTCTGTACATGACCGCGTTGGAGTGCCCGAGCTATTACCTGTTCACGGGCGGTGGGACCGTGCTCAAGGCGCTCGAGCTCGGGGACGCGACGAAGCTGCCGTGCGTCGAGTTGCTGCTCGCGGCGGAAGGGGAGACGCGGTCCAAGGCACCGGCGCCGAAGTGCATGGCGCTTGAGTCCTGCGACTGCGGCCCGACGCCCGCGTAGTGAACAAGACTCTTACTTCCAGCGCGAATAGCACTCACGCAGAGACGACCACGTACACGCACAGGTTTGTAATAAGAAAATAGTCTTCTAACCTTTATAATAAAACACGCGTGCCTACTTACTCGTACGGTGGTCTATCACGACGATGTCCTCACATCTTCTTCGCGATCATGAGCGCGATGTCCACCATCCGCGCCGAGTATCCGTATTCGTTATCGTACCACACGTACATCTTTAAGTGTGTCTTATCCACCACCATGGTGCTCAACGCGTCGACGATGCCGCTCCGTGTATCGTTGATGTAGTCGGTGCTCACCAGCGGCTGCGTCTCGTACCCGAGCACCCCTTTCAGCCACCCTTTCGACGCCTCTTCCATCAAGGCGTTGACTTCCTCGACGGAGGTTTCCCTGGCGACTTCAAAGACGCAGTCGGTGAGTGAGCCGTTGAGGAGCGGCACGCGGACCGCCATGCCGTTGAGCTTACCCTTGAGCTCCGGGAAGATGAGCGCGATGGCGGTGGCGGACCCGGTGGAGGTCGGCGCGAGGTTGGTGAGGCCAGAGCGGGCTCGGCGAAGATCGGATTTCTTCGAGTTTGGCGCGTCGACGATGGTCTGCGTGTTTGTCACGTTGTGGATGGTGGTGATGGACCCTCGGACGATGCCGAGGTTCTTCTGGACCACGGCGACGACCGGGGCGAGGCAGTTAGTGGTGCATGAGGCGGCGGTGACGATGTGGTCCTTCTCGTGATCGTATTGGTCGTGGTTCACTCCGTACACGATGTTCAAGACGGGATCTTCCTTCTCCTTGACTGGCGCCGACACGAGCACCTTCTTGACCCCTTTGGTGAAGTAGACGTTGAGTGTGTCCCTGGTGAGGAACTCGCCGCTGCACTCCAGCACGAGCTCGACGCCGTGTTGGTCCCACGGCACGTCCCCAGGGGTGGAGTGCGTGGAGTAGGAGATGGCTTTGCCGTCGACGACGATGTTCCCGTCGACGAAGGCGCAATCTTTCGGCCACTGGCCGTGGACCGAGTCGTACTTGGCGAGGTACGCGGAGGATTCGCCCGCGCCGGGGAACTCGTTGATGTGGACAAACTCGAACTCGGGGTGGTCGTACGCGAGGCGGAACGCGAGGCGTCCGATGCGACCGAAACCTGGGAGGTGGACGGGGAGGTGGAGACGGTGGGCGATCGATCGTCAGTCGTGGGCACCGCGAAGTTTGTTCACCGACGATCGGGGTGGAGGCGCGGGGTTCGATCCATGGGGGCGATGGGCGCCTCGCGTCGATGCGGGGCGCTCGGGTCGTCGATGGGTACGCACCGTTGATGCCAACCTTGACCATGATATCCGAGCGTGGATACACGCGCTGTGGGAAGTGAGACGTGTCGGGCTCCGATTCGCAAAAAAAATTCTCGTCATGAGGAAAAAGGAATCTAATAACCGCCGGCGGATCGCTCGGCAACCCAATCTGCAATCCGGTTCATCATAGAGCTGCCAGTCTCACGTTTTTGTAAAGCGTTACGCTTTTGCCGTTATCGCATCCACACCGGACTCGCACCCAGCCTCCCCCAGCAACGCCCTGGCCAACCCCCTGGCCGTGTCCACGTACCCCGCCCGTTCACCCTCATCCACCAGGTCCACGTTCAGCTCGACGAGGTCCACCGACGTGACGCGTGACCTTCGTCGTATCTCGTCCAGGAGCGACGCCACGTCATCCGGGACGAGCCCGCCGGCCACCGGCGTTCCGGTTGCTTTCATGAAGATCGGGTCCAGCGAGTCGACGTCCAAGGACACGTGCGTCGTCACGCCTCCCTCCGCGTCCCCGTCACTCACCGCCCGCAGGTGTTCGATGGCGAGCCGCGCGACGTCCCGAGCGCCCATGCTCCGAACGTCCTCCGCGGTGAACGCCTTGATGCCGAGTTGCTCGATTAGTTCTCGCTCGGCTTTGTCGACGTCTCTTAGCCCAACATACACCACGCGTTTGAGGTTGAGTTTGGGTTGGCGGCGCACAGCTGTGTTATCGTCCTCGGCACCCCCGACGGCACCCGGTGAGTCATCGTCCTTGAGGAGCCAGTCGTACGCGCCGTCGGGCCAGGATGCGGGTGCCGCGAGCCCGGCGACCATCGCGAGCGACATGCCATGGAGATTGCCAGTTTCTGAGAGTTCCGGCGTATTGAGATCCGCATGCGCGTCGATCCACACGACGGAGAGGCGCGGGTCGTGACGCAGGGCGCCCGCGACGGAGCCGATGGAGACGCTATGATCGCCCCCGAGGATCATAGGAACCGCTCCGGAGGCGATGGCATCGTGGACGCGGTCGGCGACGGCGGAGTGAAGCGCGGCGGCGTCGGCATCGCCCCACGCGTTCGTTTTGCGGACGGACGTTGGTGGGGGCCCATGCGGCGGCGAGGGCACGGGGAGCTTCGGCGCGTGCGCGTCGCCGAGGTCATCCACGTCCCAACCGAGCGAACGGATATCGTCGAGGATCCCCGCCGCTCGGAGAATCGCGGGGGCGCGCTCGACACCCGCGCGGCGCTGCCCCGACGCGTTGGGCGCGCCGAGGACCGCGACGCGTGTGTATTTCCCGCGGGAATGTGAGGGCACCCCCGCGTGGTGTCCACCCACCCCGGGGGCGCCGATAGATGTTGAAGAAGACGCGTCGAGTGCGACGACGAGCAAAGCGCGCGTGAAGACGGCGAAGATGAACACGACGAGGCTCGAGCGGCAGGGGTTGGAGGCGGCGGACGCGTGAGGGCGCATCTTGTTTGTGTCGTGGTAAAACGCGGACTGCTTTGAAAAGTGTCTTGCGTGGCAATTTTTTCGAGATCCCACGCATCGCGAACGTGATCTGCACAGCTGACAAGTTGGAAAAGTACGACAAATACGGTTTAATTGTCTATTTTGAATTCCATTCCTGACTAACAACGCGTGGCGGCGAAAAAGGCGGGATTATTCGGTCGATTCGGTCGATTCGGGCAAAATTCAAATTTTTTTTCCGAGAGGCGGGAAAAACACGCTTGTTAGGGGCTGGTGATTAGCAGGCCGTCGCCAAAGCGCACGTCGCGTCGTCGACTGAACGGTAGGACGGCGAGCTCGGCGGAGGCTTGTCGTACTTTACGGACGCGAATCAGAGCGCGCGACCGGCTCTGACGCTCGGACCGATACGCGCCAGGTCGGGTACTACCGCGTCTCGCGAAGGACTCGCGACTGATTGGCACACCAATCAAAAGCCGATCGCCACCTCTTGGCACCCACGCGTGTGCAACAGCGCGGTTCGATCTCGGTCGGCGTGCCACTGACGGCGGCGCGTGAGTCGTATCGGAGCGCGATTGTGGGCGGATCGATCGCGATGGAGGACGATCACGCGCTGAACTCGCCCGCCGACGGCGCGATGGGCCGCCGCGGCAGGCGCGGCAGCATCCCCGCCCCGGCCTTCACCGGGGACAAAGGCGCCACCGCGGGCGGGCGCGCTTCGGCGGGAAACACCGGGCAGGCGCGCGCCGACGGTAGCCCCAAGCCGGCGCTCGTCGGCGCGAACGGCGTCGCCGCGACGCCCAAAGGGTCCGAGCGGAGGGTCCTCTTCTCCGACGAGGTCCAGGCGGGCGCGGGCGCGGCCACTCCCAACCTCCTCGCGCAGGTGCTCGCGTCCCCGGGGAAAGCCTTTGGCCGAATCTTCGGGATGGGTCGCGCCGAGCCCGCGAAGACGGATCTCACCCCCGAGGAGGCCAAAAGCCTCGCGGATCTCGCCGAGCGCGTGCACGACGAGACCGGCCTCACCCTCACCGACGGATGGACCGTCTCCATCGAGCAATCCGGCGGGAAGAAGACGAAGCGCCGAACGCGGTTCTACTCGCCGGGCGGGCGGCGATTCAGCAGCATGAGCGAAGCCGTCACCGCTCTCAGGAAGCAGCAGACGGACGCCGACGTCAAGACGATCGATGGATGCCTCCCGGGCGCCGCCGTCAACGTCAAGGCTGTGGACGCCGAGCTGTGGACGTCGCCACGCGCCAAGGCCAAGGCTAGGCGATTCGTCGAAGAGGAGGAGGATCCCGCGCCCGCGGCGGCGTCGTCCCGCGACAAAGCCAAGGCCGCGGCCAAGGACCCAACGCCGGTCATGTCCCCGCGCAGCAGCGGTCGGCAGACCAAGAAGCCCGAGGCGTTCGTCGCCGAGCCCGCGCCGTCGCCCGTCGAGCTCCGCGGAACCAAGCGGGTCGACGACGAGGACGACGACGAGGAGGACGACGAGGACGAGGAAGCGGACGACTCCGAGGAGGAGGAGCTCGTCGCTCCCACGCAAGCCGCGCCGCCCCGCGAGGACAGCGATACGGACGCGGACAGCGACGAGGACGAAGAGGAGGAGGCGGGCGCCGTCACCCCGGCGCAGGAACGCGTCGCCGACGAGCTCGACGTCCTTCGCGCTCGCTGCGCCGAACACAACGAACTGGCCGACGTGGACATCGGCGACGACTGGAACGTGGAGTGGCGCGTTCGCTCGGAAGGCGGCAAGGGCAAGGGCAAATACCGCAAGTCGTTCGTCGCCCCCGACGGCGCACGACGGTTCCAGTCGGTGCCCGAGGTGGTGGAATACCTCAAGAGACTCGTCGCGACCGAGGAGGAAAATCCCGGGACCATTCGCAAGGATCTCGCCGCCGCGCTCGACGCCGAGGCCACCACCCCGACCCCACACGAGCGTTCGGATCTCTCCGCCGCCGACGATGAGAAGATCGCGACGGAGATTGAGAAGCTTCGCGAGTACGCGGCGGCGAACGCCCCGACGGTGCCGCTCCCCGACCTCGCCGGCTGGACCTGCGAGTTCAGGCAGAGCAACGCCAAGGATGGGCGCGTCCGGCGCATGTACGTGCCCCCAGGCGGCGCGCCGCGCCAGCTGGACTCCCCGGGCAAGGCGTTCGAGTACATCGTCCAGATGTCCACGCAGCAAAGGGAGGCGTCGCCCGGCGCGGACAAGGAGAACGCGGGACGAAGGTCACCGAACAAGGTTTCCGCCGCCGAGAAAGCCGCCGCCGAGAAGATGGCGACGCCGGGTGCGCCGCCGCCCGGCCACCCCGGCGCCGCCGCCGCGACCAAGGCGTTGGACGCGCTCCGACGTAAGGTTGAGATGAAGCTCGATCACGAGCTCGAGGATGGCTGGACCGTGGACTGGGAGATTTCCGCGTCTTCCGGAAAGTCCGAGAAGGTGTACACGGACCCGGACGGCGTGAAGCTCTGGGGCGACGGGCAGGCGCTGACGCACGTCAAGCTCATGCTCGAGGAGAGACGCGTGGAGGACAAGCGTAAGGCGCTCGAGCTACTCCAGGCGGAACTCGCCGCCGACGAGGCTCAGCTCCAGGCGAAGCGCGAGGAGGAAAACCGCAAGATCCAGACGCAGCTCGAGGAGGAGGAACGAAAGATTCTCGAGATGGAGCGCGCCAACGCGGAGGCGGCGGCGAAGGCGGCGGAGGAAGTTCGCCGCACGGAACGCGAGAAGCAGGCTGAGGTTGAGAAACTAAGGGCTGAGCTGCAGCGCAAGCGCGAAGCCGCGGCGAGAGCGTCGGGAGGAATCCTCGCGCTCCCCATGGTGCCGCATACCCAGCGAACCCCGGCGCCCGCGCTCGCCGCGCCCGGCGCCCTCCCCGCGCTCCCCGCGCCGCCCCGCCGCACCCCGACCAAGGGCAAGAGCAAGGGCGGGAGCAAGAACGCATCTCGAGACTCCCCGAACGCGCACGACGAACTCGACCTCGTCGCCGTCTCCCCAGCTCGAAACAGATCATCCCCCCGCGGGGTCCAGTTCGCGCACGGCGTCAGTAACGTCCTCTCCCCGCGCACCGCGACCACGCTCGCGGTGAACAAGGCGAGTTCCTCCCCAGCGCACGGCGAGTGCCGCTTCCCACGGCGCCCGAACGAGACGATTGAGGAGAGCGCGGTGCGAGAGCTCCGAGAACGCGTGGCGGATGAGACCGGCGTCGTCCTCGGCGAAGATTGGACCGCCAAGGTTGAGCTCAAGACGTCCAACGGTAAGAAAGGATCCTCCGCGAAACGACGCACGCGGTTCTTCTCGCCGGGCGGGCGGCGTTTCTCCTCCGCGTCCGAGGTTGTCGGTTACGTGCAGGACACTCTGGCTAAGAAACGGGTGGGCCAAGGACTCGCGCCGGGCGTCGGTCCCACCCCGCGTTCCGTCGAGCGTACGAGG
>ENA-UOXV01003386-UOXV01003386.1-marine-metagenome-genome-assembly--contig:-NODE-3386-length-19439-cov-6.091880_pt1 | contig 19439 bp, 20 predicted proteins | sample MGYA00238165_ERZ766961 | MGnify/ENA primary metagenome ERZ766961 (study PRJEB28924, sample SAMN03173240) | marine metagenome | biome: Marine; feature: Water; material: Subsurface seawater | place: North...
GCTCGTTTCAAAGGCGCTTTGGAATATACCTGGCCAGAAATGCCATCGCGCCTGCCCCAACGCCGGCAACGACAAATACGGCGGGCAACGCAAAAGCACTCAGCACAACGGCAAACACGCCCGGGACGATCAGCTGCCCGGTTTGTCTGAATGTCATAAAAACAGATGTCATTTCAGATCGCTCATGCGGGTGAACGGCGCGTAAAAATGGTGTATTCCCTGCGCCATCGATCATGCTGGCCGCAAAAGCTGCAATCACAATCATTGCCGCAGCTAACGCAGGGGAGCCTTGAGCAACGGCAATACCAATACTCAAGATTGCCGTCAGGCCGTACCCCAAAATAAGAAGATAACGAATCCCCTTCTTTCGACCAATCGCGCCCCAAACGGTCGCTAGAAACAACGGCATGACGCCCAAGGAAATGATCAGTGCCGCTGTGTCTTTTGAATACCCTGATTGGGTCAGGAAAATCGGCCCATAAACAAAGAACATAATCCACCATCCTGTGCGACCAATAGCCAAGCCCCAAGCCAACACCAATCGGGGCTGAAGGAAGAATCTGGGCAAATAACGAATGGGATTTGGCGGCGGCTTTAACGGTGACATGACGGCTGGGTTGTCGCTAATCCGCAAAAACCAGAAAAACCCGAGCATGGCGATCGCACACATGGCCACCAAACCATATGTCAGCAAAGGGTCGATATTCTCAAACGTCCAAACGCCAAGCCACGGCCCGAAGGTAAAGGGTGCCGCGACAAAAACCAGGCGTCGCGGCTCAAACTTGGATATTTCATTCGATCGAACATGATCAAGAACATACAGGTTAAGCACTATTTCAAAGATAGCTGTCGCAATAAATTGAAACGCCAATCCCAACGCAAACAACCACGGGGACCCAAACCAATACGCCAAAACAGAAGACAGCATCATGCCCACACCCAGCGTAAATGCCCAACGCCGACGTGCAATATGCACAAGCAAAGGGATGACCATGGTTGATGCCAGACCGGCAATGGAAACCGCAAAATAAAGCATGCTAACGGATTGGGCATCGCCCATCATGCGCATTGCCTCGAGCGGAACGATCGTCAGCAGCATCGCACGGCACCACGCCTCAAGCGAAAACAGCACAACAAAGGCCATTGCGCGCGGCTTGGCTGCAGTATCTAGCCAAACGGGTAAATGAATGCGGCGCATCAGATCCCCCCAGATCTCCCTGTCGGATGTACGCTAATTCAATCTGATAATGAATTCTTATGCAATGTCATCATGGCTGAGGGTCTCTCAACACATTTCGGCTTATTCAGTGCCGGGTCACTTGGCGGGCTTCTCAGGTTCGGCTTCTTTCTTTCGTCTATCTTCAACGCCCTGCTTTAGCGGACGATTGCTGCGGCGTCGATCGGGACCGAAATATCCATCACAGCGAACGAAATTACGCGGATGTTCAATGACGTGACATACTTTTTCATAAAGTGTTTTTGGCGAAAGCGGTTTGGCCAAGAACTCGTGAATACCAGAATCACGCGCCTTGATAATACTGTCATAGGACGACAGCCCGGACATCATGATGATCGCAGCATATTGATTTTGCGACTCTTCATCCGTTCGAACGTGCCTAATAACTTCCAAGCCAGATATATCGCTCGTGACCCAATCAACGATCAAAAGATCGGGTGTATCTTGATTGAAATGCTCTACGGTATCCTTACCACTCGGAATAATCATTGTCGTGCCGAGGTTAAGTTCTTTCAGCAATTGACGAAAAAGCGCACGCATGGCGTCGCTCTTATCAACGACCAACACACTGACGTTCGATAAATCGTACTTTCTCATAACTCTACCAACAGCATCGCCCCGTCGAATCTACGTAAATGATCACATCGGATATCGAAATCATATTCTCAGTCTTGTCCCCATGATTAAATAGGTCAAAGTATTAATCCATAAGTATAAACCCATATCGTTATACGCTAGCGCGCCAGCAAAAGTTTATGCGCTAGATCAACTTTCAGGAGAATTTATTATGAATTCAACGGAGAGTTCAACGTCCAAGGCATTGAAAAAACTTGCCACATCGACACTCGCGAATGCATTGGACAGAGTTGGATGCACCTCCCAGACATTCGTCAATTTGAAGCCGGTTAAGCCAGGGATGCGCTTCGTCGGTCCGGCTGTGACCGTGCGTCAAGAAAGCGGACCTTTTGGCACATATCAGTCTGAAGACTTTAAGGTCGGGGCCATGATAGATGCGGCAAACCCCGGCGATGTTATTGTCGTCGCCGCAGACGGTGTACCGTATTCAACATGGGGCGGGATGGCATCGTTAGCCGCAGCCACCAAGGGTATTGCAGGTATTGCCATTGACGGCGGTGCCCGCGATGCAGATGAAACAGCAGACGCTGGGTTTCCTGTATATTCACGCCACCTGATCCCAACAACGGGCAGATGTCGTCTGAAAGTCACAGGGTTTGGCGGTTCCATCCTTGTTGACAATGTCGTGGTTGAATCAGGCGATTGGATCGTTGCTGATGATACCGGCATTTTGGCCATACCAAGCCGTGTTGTCGCTGACGTTATTGGACTCGCCGTAAAATTTACGATTGAGGATACAAAAGCGGCCAAGGCCATCAAAGACGGCATGTCCTTTAGCGATGCCATGAAAAAGTTTGGGAATATTTAAATGGCAACACTTGCAGAGCGAATCGCTGAATCCCTTAAATTAGGTGGTGTCCGTCGCATTTTTGGCATTCCTGGTGGCGGATCCAGCCTTGATCTGATGGAGGCAACGCGCAGACAAGGAATCGATTTCGTGGTCACACGTACCGAATCTGCCGCAACCATTATGGCCGCCATTACAGGCGAGATGACCGGCATACCAGGCGTGGTGCTTGTCGGCGTTGGCCCCGGTGCATCGAGTGCCACGAACGGGCTCGCCTATGCCAGTGTGGAACGCTCGCCGATGTTTTTGTTTGTCGATGGCCCCGCGTCCAGCGCCCATCAACATTTCGATCAACAGGCGCTTTATGCGCCGATTACACGAACAACAGCACATTTGCAGGGCGATACAGCCATGCAGGATTTTGCCGATGCGTGGCTCAAAGCGGTCTCGCCACCAGAAGGCCCCGCCATGTTCGAATTCACCGCAGCCAATGCCACGGCAGATATCGCTGGCTTGCCTTCGACGATGGAACCCCAAAAATCAAAACCTGCCGTCGTTGATGATGATCTGAAGAACCATTTATCAAACGCTCGACACCCCATCGCCGTCATTGGCCTCGAAGCGCGCCAGTATGAGACCGAAGTCCGGCAATTGCTGGAGACATTCAATATTCCAGCAGTCAGCACCTATAAGGCACTAGGTGTGATTTCAAACGACTCCCCCCTATTCATCGGCCCCGCGACAGGGGCCGTCGGCGAGACCACATTTTACGAGGGCGCAGATACTATTATCGGCATCGGGTTTGATCCGATTGAATTCATTCCCGGAACGTGGCCCCAAAATTTACCCGCATTCATTTCGCTGTCCGAAGCCGAAATTACGAATCCGCGCATTCCAATATGGTCAGAACTTGTCGGTAAATTGCCCGAGTCATTGGATGAAATCGCGAAGTTACTGCGAACATCAGATTGGACCGATGACGAAATCGAATCCAAACGAATCAAAGCGCAGTCCATCTATCAACCTCGAGGGGCCGCATTCTCATGCGCAGCAGCCATCGAAGTGATTGCTGAAACCAGCCCAAAAGGCACGCGTATCGCCTGTGATGCAGGTGCGCATATGTTCGCCACGTTGGGACTATGGCCTGCGGGCAATGCGTTTGATGTCCTTAAATCCAATGGGCTATCGACAATGGGGTATGCTCTCCCCGCCGCTATTGCAGCCAAGCTGTGCGATCCGGATAAAAGCACAATTGCCATTACAGGTGATGGTGGGATGTCGATGTGCCTGGGCGAACTCGCAACCGCCAAAGAACTTGGCCTGGATATCACCGTTATTGTCATGAACGACGCGGCGTTATCGTTGATTGATATAAAACAACAACGCCAACAACGCCCTCCGACGGGTGTCAGATACCCCACGATCGACTATGCCGCGATTGCCAAAGCCTTTGGATGGGCATCCGCTGTGGCCAACAATACCGATGACTTACGCGACGCCATGGGAATGGCAGGCCCTAAACTAATTGACGTTCGGGTTGATCCTGCCGGATATGGAGAAGACTTAGAGCGCCTTCGCGGCTAGCCGTTATTTAAGCGGAGAGAAACTAACAGGCGAAATAATCTTGTTGCGCTGATCGGTCAGCAAGCCTGCCGAATTTTTTCGGTATGCCGTCCAATCTGGATCAGCATCGCGTTTGGCGCGCCGGATTTCCATATCCGCAAGGCTTTCGTAGCCCCACATGTGGATGACCTCGTTCACGGGGCCAATGGCCGTTGTGAAATATCCGATCAAATTCCCAAGATGCTTTAACTGCACGGGCAAACCCTGGGCTTCGAACATCTCTAGGTATTCTTTGTTACGACCATGGGAGATTGTGTAGGTACGGTGATCAATAATCATTATGTCTTCTCATTCTTGTGAATTGCACCCAAGCGAACACGCAGATTAATGCTTCAACGCTGCCAGTTCACGAACCTTATCGACCAGCTTGACTTCATCAAGCGGTTTCGAAAACACCGCCGCCGCCCCAAGATCAGATGCCGACGTTAAATAGTCCTGCGAATTTAGACGCCCGCCACCGGACATAGCGATCACAGGAATATGTGGTGCGACTTCGTTCAGGGTCGTGATTAGCTCGATACCTTCGACGTTGGGCATGAGGATATCTGTCACCACCACATCGACATCCTCGAGAATCCCAGGCGTTCTGACAAAACTTCCATTGGATTTCTCAACGACCACAATATCGGCAATTTGAAATGCTGATCGCAACGCATAGCGAACCATTTCGTCGTCATCGACTAATAAGACTTTTATCATAAGGATACTTCCTTTTGCTCAGTCGATATTTTTATCGGATCATCTGCGATTGGGATATTTACTGTCACTGTTGTACCTTCTCCAATCACGGATTCCGCATGCACGTGACCGCCTGCATCTTCGACCAGACTCTTAACAATCGCGAGTCCAAGCCCGGTGCCCTGTCCTACGTCTTTATTTGTAAAGAAAGGTTCAAAAACGCGATCTAACTCTTTTTCGGGAATGCCACACCCATAATCACGAACAACAAGCTGAGACCATTCAGAACTATAGCGTGAAATGACTTCGACCTTTCCTTGCTCTCCATTATAAGAATCCGAGCTATTCGATATCAGCGCCAAGAGAATATCCAAAAGATTATTGCTCGAGAATTGCGCGACCACCGGTATCGGAGAAATTTCGATATCCAGTTGAATATTACTGGACACGGCTGCCGCTAGCAGGCTTTGATTCTCCCGAAGCAAGCCACCAAGATCAACGCGTTGAGATAATTCTGTTTCGTTTCGGCTAAACTTCAAAATGGAATGAAAGAGCTCACCCGCATTCTGAGCTGCAACAATGATGCGATCCAAGTGCCCTTGTACCAAGTGATCATTAGCCAGTTGGCTTTTTGATATACGCGCCAACGTCAGAATCGGTTGCATCAAGTTATTACCAGAATGCGCCACCCCGCCTGCTAAAGTCCCAAGTGCCTGAATACGACGCGCATCGCTCATATTACGCTCGTTCTTTAAACTCTCTTCGTAAAATCGTGCGATTTCTTGGCCTTTTCGATGCGCATCTATGCCAAACCACAAAACACCTGTGATCAAGGCGGAGAGGGCGACTGAAACATATTCATCCAATTGCCAATCTTCGTGTGAGCGGGTGAATTCAAAAAAGAGCTCAAACGCTTCAATTTCCACCATCAAAATCGACAGAATGATGAAAAAGCAGATGAAAACAGTTATTTGTCCGAGTCGTCCTGATATCAAAATCATGCCCCATTCAAAACCAATTGGTTATGGGATCATGCAACGATGTTTCGTGAACAAATTCAATCTCGGTTGACCGCAGACGGATACGGGGTTGCCACAGCGCTCGTGCCTCGTTATAACCCGCGCGCCCTCAAGATTAGGGCTAGGAATTAGGAATTCACAACGCGAGCGCGTTCGTTTTCACTTTTTAACTGCAACAACATTTAGGAGCGTGACATGGCCGCTGAACGGACCCTGTCTATTATCAAACCCGACGCAACGCGACGCAATCTGACTGGCAAAATCAATGCCCGATTCGAAGAAAACGATCTTCGTATCGTCGCACAAAAACGCATCCAGCTGTCATCAGCACAAGCTGAAGCATTTTATGGTGTTCACAAAGAACGCGCATTCTTTGGTGATCTTTGCACGTTCATGACGTCTGGACCGGTTGTTGTTCAAGTCTTGGAAGGCGAGAACGCCGTTACCAGAAACCGCGAAATCATGGGCGCTACGAACCCTGCGAACGCTGACGAAGGAACAATCCGCAAGGATTTCGCCGAGAACGTCGAAGCGAACTCGGTTCACGGTTCAGATTCCGCTGAAAACGCTGCGATTGAGATTTCTTTCTTCTTCGCCGAGACCGAAATCGTCGGCTAATCTCTGCCAACATATTTCGTAAAAACCCCGGATTTATTCCGGGGTTTTTTATTTTGGATATTTTTATTAGGGCTCAATCAGATTGATCAGACTCTCGTCGATGCCCTTGGCACCACTGATCATGACCCGTTCACCAGAAATTCTGACCCGCCCCTCGGCGATCCATTTAACCGCCAACGGATAGGCTTGGTGCTCTTGCGTCAAAATACGCGAGGCTAAATCATCAGGGCTATCCCCTGGATGAATGGGCACTGCGGCCTGCACAATGATCGGTCCTGCATCCATTTCCGGGCGGACGAAATGAACCGTACATCCGCCAAAACGCACACCTGCCTCAATCATACGGGCATGTACATCCAACCCCTTGAACGCAGGCAGCAATGATGGATGAATGTTGATCAACTTGTCGCGCCAATACTCACAGAACTCAGCACTTAGCAGACGCATAAACCCAGCCAAAACAACCAGATCACAGCCAGCGGCGGCAATTTCGTCCGTCATCCGCTTATCAAAGGATTCTCGGTCGGGGTACTCACCATGTGGTATGGCAACAGCTTTGATGCCTGCATCTGATGCAAACGACAGCGCAGGCGCATCCGCTACGTTAGATATAACAAGCGCGACCTCGGCAGGGTATGCAGGGTCGCGGGCAGCATTCAGGATCGCTTGCATGTTTGATCCCCGTCCAGAGACAAGGACGGCGATCTTCATGCGCGCCATTGCTGCTCGCCATTTTCGATGATCACCTGCGGCCCATCCGTGCGCGCTTCGATCACGCCAATCTGATAGACGCTTTCTCCGGCTTCGGTGAGTGCATGGGTTACCCCATCCACATGATCGGGTTCAACGATGATGGCCATGCCGATGCTGGTATTAAAGGCGCGGAACATCTCGGATTCTGCGACACCACCTTGTTCTTTGAGCCATTTAAAAACGGGCAATCCGGGCCAGTCTGCCGCGTTGAGACGAACAGCTGTATCATCTGGCAGGACCCGAGGTAAATTCTCGGACAATCCACCACCAGTAATATGCGCCAATGCCTTAACGCCCCCGGCATCGATGGCCGCCAAACAAGATTTCACATACATACGCGTCGGCGTCAGAAATGCTTCGGCCAAGGATTGGGATGGATCAAACGGTGCGACGTCGGACCAGTTCAGCCTTGCCCGCTCAACAATCTTGCGGACCAACGAAAATCCGTTGGAATGCACACCACTGGACGCCAAGCCCAGCACGATATCACCGGCACCCACATTTGGTTTCGGCAGTACCTCTGTGCGTTCAACTGCGCCGACACAAAAACCAGCCAGGTCGAAATGCCCAGGCCCATACATGCCCGGCATCTCGGCAGTTTCACCACCGATGAGGGCAGCGCCCGCCTGACGGCAACCTTCGGCAATGCCCGAAACAACATCCTCGGCCACCCCAACATCAAGTTTCCCCGAGGCAAAATAATCTAAAAAGAAAAGCGGCTCCGCACCTTGGACGACCAAATCATTGGCGCACATGGCAACCAGATCGATTCCCACCGTCGTGTGAAGGCCACTTTCGATGGCCAAAATCAGCTTGGTGCCGACACCGTCTGTGCCGGATACAAGGACCGGGTCAGTGTATTTGGTTTGTTTGAGGTCAAACAACGCGCCAAATCCGCCCAATCCGGCCATGACGCCCTCTCGCATTGTGCTTTTGGCATGCGGGCCGATCCGGGAAACAAGTTCGTTTCCGGCTTCGATGTCCACTCCGGCGTCACGATAACTAAGGCCACCACTGGTGTTTTGGGTTGGCGTATCTTCACTATTGCTAATAGTCTTTCTCCCCTGCGCGGTTGTGGTAAATTACGCGCGGACCCCAAGCACGACAAGGCTCATAAATGCTTCACGATGCGCAATCTACAAGCTTCGCCCACGCCAAGGATCGGTGCCATACTCTGGCCCAAATATCATGCGAGACATCACGCATGCCAATGACACTATTTCTCGGCGTTTTGTCGCTGATCTTGATAGGCCTGTCCACACCTTCTGTGTCGGCATCGGACGTTTTCAACGTCAACGATGTGACCGTCGACGTCAAAGCCGATACCGCGTCTGACGCCCGTCGTCTGGCGTTGGCCGAGGCCGAGCGAAAAGCTTTCTATATTCTGATCAGGCGATTGACGCTCACCATTGACGAAGAACGCATTCCAGAACTCTCTCCTGAGGAAATCACAGCTTATGTGAGAGATTTTTCAGTCGCCGAGGAAAAATCCTCGTCGGTGCGCTATCTCGCGCGTTTGAATTATAGATTTAAGCCCGATGAAATCCGGGGGCTACTTCGCGCGTATAATGTTCCATTTGCCGAAACACCGTCCCGCCCTGTGGTCGTGATTGCGGTTTATGAAGTTGGTGCATCCGCTGAATTGTGGGGACAGCCCAACCCTTGGCGCGATGCCTGGGGAACATTGGACAGTCGCAATGGCCTTGTTCCCATTATCGTTCCTTTGGGTGATTTGACCGATATCAGCGCGATTGGCGCGCTTGAAGCCCTTGCCGGTGATCAAGTCAGATTAGAAGCTATCGCATCACGTTATAACGCTGCATCCGCAATCGTTGCCCACAACAATCTGACCATCAATCCAACGACAGGCAATCAAGTTGCAACGGTGACCCTGATAAGACCCGAAGACCCCATTCCGCTTGAAGCGCAAACCATGGCGTACGAGCAACGCGTCGGAGAGGAAATGGGCGCATTCATGGACCGTGTTGCGCTCGCGAACCACCTACGCATTGAAAACCTGTGGAAAGAGCGAAATCTGATTTTCCAAGACGACGCGGGCGTTGTGGCCATCACCGTCCCCATCACGGGCCTACAAGACTGGTTGGCGGTCAAAAAACAATTATCGAATGTCGGCATTATCCGGCAGACCGAAATCGTGCTGATTTCCCGTGATCAGGTTCGCCTAAATCTGTTTTATGTTGGCGGTTTGCAACAACTCAGCACGGCGCTCGATCAAAATAATTTATCCATTCTGCAAGAAGCAGGAGACTGGATCGTCATGCCGATTGGAGTTTTCCAGCCCCCAAAAACCTAAAGACCGGAAATGAATGTCCCGAACGCGATTTCGCTTTTAAGACTGTGTTCTGTCCCCATCTTGGTTTGGTTGCTGTTAAAGCAACACTTCGAATGGGCGCTTTGGTTATTTGCAGTGGCAGCCACAAGCGATGCTATTGATGGCATCATCGCAAAACATTTCGATCTAAAGACAACACTTGGGAGCTTCTTAGACCCTTTGGCCGATAAAGCGCTTTTGGTTTCCGGCTACGTGACGGCTGGGATATCGGGGCTAATTCCGATGTGGGTCGTTCTTTTGGTGGTTTTCAGAGATATAGTCATCATTGGCGGCGCGATCGTATTCGAAACCGTGACCAAATCCCTGGCGATGGAGCCGCTGTTAATCAGCAAGATAAATACACTCGCGCAGATCATTTTGATCTTATCGGTACTGGCGCATTTGGTTTATACGATCCCAGGCAATAATATAGTGGTCTTGTTGCAATACGCTGTCGCGTTTACAACAATCACGTCGGGTGCCGCGTACATGATCATTTGGTCAAGACGGGCCCACCACCACGAACGCGCGGATGAAAATACAAGTGACTAACGAAGCGCCAAAAACCGGCTTATCGCGGGAACAACGCATCCTTTCATGGATTGCAGTGCTTCTTGTCGCGGGGTTTTTGATTGATCAATTGCGTGACGTCTTGATGCCGTTCGTCGTCGGTATGGCCATCGCTTACTTCTTTGACCCTGTGGCTGATAAGCTTGAGGAGATTGGTCTCTCTCGTACGCTTGCGACGTCAACTATTCTGATCGGATTCTTTGTCGCACTGGTTGGGTTAGCCCTGCTTTTGATCCCGGCGCTCCAAAAACAGATCACCAGTGCCATTCAGCTAATTCCGCTCATCGTTGATCGGTTCCGGGATGCGATTGATCCACTTCTGGCGCAGATGAGCACCGAAGTCGACCAAGATACGGTCACATCGATCAAAGAAGCCGTGCAAAAATACGCAGGCACAGCGTTGAAACTGGCCACCAGCTTTATCTCGAATGTTTGGAGCGGCGGGCTCGCCGTTCTCAACCTGTTATCTTTGCTTTTGATTACACCATTGGTCGCTTTTTATCTGCTTCGCGACTGGGATCGTATCGTCGAAAAAATCGATGGCCTTCTGCCTCGTGACGGCGCACCAGCCATCCGCAAACAATTCCAAAAAATTGATCAAACACTCGCTGGGTTTGTGCGTGGTCAGGCCAGTGTATGCCTCGTCCTGATGGTAATTTACGCGGTGGGCCTCAGTGTTGTTGGCATGAACGCCTCGTTGTTGGTGGGGATTGCTGCGGGGGCCCTTGCGGTCATTCCATACATCGGGGCAGCCATCGGTTTGGTCATCGGCGTCGCCCTTGCCCTTGCACAATTTCATCAAGACTGGGTCTCAATCCTGCTTGTGGCTGCCGTCTTCGTCACGGGGCAGACGCTTGAAAGCTACGTTCTGACCCCCCGTCTCGTGGGCGGACGTGTCGGTCTTTCGCCTATTTGGATTATCTTTGCCATGTTGGCGGGTGGGTCGCTGTTTGGCCTTACGGGTGTATTGATTGCCCTACCTGTCGCCGCCATAGCAGGTGTGCTGGTGCGGTTCGGCATCGATCAATATATGGATAGCGATCTCTATCACGGTGAAGGCGCTGAGCGCTCAAAACCTTCGAGCGAAAAGTGACCCCAGAGCAACTCACCCTGCATTGGGAGCATCGCCCTGCCCTCGGCGTGGATGACTTTCTGATCTCACCTTGCAACGAACAAGCCGTCGCCAAGATCGATGCGTTCCCCAATTGGACATCTCCGGCACTCGTGATCGTCGGCGCGCAAGGCTGCGGTAAAACGCACCTGTTGAGAGTTTTCCAATCCATGCACGGTGGAACTGTGTTGCATCCAGGGGATCTGAGTGCGAACGCCGTTGGCGGCCTGGACGATGCGCCTGCATTTATCATAGAAGACGCTGCATCATGGATAGGTGACAGAGATCGCGAAGAAGCGTTGTTTCACGTCTACAATCGATGCTTTTCAAGCGGCGAGAAATTACTGATATCCGCACGGACATTCCCAAGTCATTGGGATTTCAAGATTGCAGATTTGGCGTCGCGCCTAAAAGCGGCAGCAGTCGCCGAAATTGGCCCGCCTGATGATTCTTTGTTGATGGCCATACTGGCCAAGCTGTTTGCAGATCGCCAGGTCCGCGTCGCCCCCGGTGTCTTCGAATATGTGATCCCCCGCATCGAACGAACGTTCGCAGCCATTCAAGATTTCGTCGCAGCGGCGGATAACCTGGCCCTCAAAGACAAACGCCAGATCACCATTCCGTTGGCGCGCCAGGTTTTGACCCCCATCGAATAATCTTCTTATGCATCAACTTGACCACGGGTTCGCCAGCGATAGAGTGTGACCCAACTAATCATATAGACGGAGGAATAAAATGGACCTGGGAATCGCAGGAAAAAAGGCGATTGTTTGCGCAGCATCAAAAGGACTGGGAAAAGCATGTGCTGAATCCTTGGCCCGCGAAGGCGTCGACGTCACCATCTGTGCACGCACCGAAGAAACATTGAACGCAACCGCAGAAGAAATTCGCGCGTTGGGTGGCGGCAGCGTCACGGCGATCGCTTGCGACATCACATCCCAAGCAGGTCAGGATGCGATCCTGGCGGCCTGCCCTGATCCTGATATTCTGGTCAACAATGCAGGTGGTCCGCCACCCGGTGATTTCCGTGACTGGGACCGCGATGACTGGATTAAGGCCGTTGATGCCAACATGCTGACGCCGATCTTTCTGATCAAAGCCACCGTTGACGGCATGATGGATCGTAAGTTTGGCCGCATTGTGAACATCACGTCGAGCGCGGTGAAGGCACCGATTGATATCCTGGGCTTATCAAATGGCGCACGCGCTGGTCTGACAGGCTTCGTTGCCGGGATCGCACGCAAGACTGTACGTAACAACGTGACGATCAATGGATTGCTACCCGGGCCATTTTATACGGACCGTTTGATTTCCAATTTAAAAGTCACCGCAGAAAAATCCGGACAATCGTTTGAAGAAGCCGCTGCGCAGAAGGCTGCCAGCAATCCGGCGGGGCGTTTTGGTCAGGCCGAAGAGTTTGGCGACTATTGCGCTTATTTATGTTCTGCACAGGCTGGATACATCACAGGCCAAAACGTGCTTATGGATGGCGGGAATTTCCCAGGCACGCTCTAAACCAAGCCTATTCGCAGGGAAAAGACCGCTTTAGCTCAATGGCCACCAAAACGGCCATGGGCGATGAGATTTGCTCGGTTAACCGATCGGTATCGCTCAGTCGCTGTAATGCGGACTGAATGAACTCATCCAGAAACTTGGGCGACACGGGCAAACCCTCGGGCATACAGAAAAACACCTTGCCGCCGGATGCTTCTGTTGGGGCTTGAACGGCCTGGATGCCATCCATAAGCCCGACGATATAATAGCGCCAGCGTGCCTGGGCCAATGCGTTCCCGTCTTGGGCTTGTTGACGAAGGCTCAGATAATCAGCGACGGTGATGTTGGCTTTTGCGGGTCCGACAGAACCAAGAACTAACAGCAGTGCAACACTGATCAAAGTTAACGCGCGCCAAGACGACATGATTGCGGCTCCAAGACCGTAAGTAAGAGAGATACGCCAACCTAATATCGCACGGCATCGCCACCGCGCCAAAGCAACAAAAGTTTAATGTGGCGATACGTGCAATTTCATCCCACTTCATGTTAAGGTGTTGTTTCGACTACGATTTAATCACAATTTTCTGGGCATTTATGGACGACAACCTCCCCATTGAAGTTGAATCTTCAAAAGACGATCTGAAAAGCGCCAAAAATGCGGCGGCTGACATCGGGCCTCGTCTGTTAAACCGGGAGCTATCGTGGCTGTCGTTCAATACCCGCGTCCTCGAAGAAGCCGAGAACGAAATGCATCCGCTGTTAGAGCGGGTGCGGTTTCTGTCCATCTCGGCTGCCAACCTTGATGAATTCTACATGGTCCGCGTTGCAGGAATTAAGGGGCAAATCCGCGCTGGTGTGAGCCAGCCGAGTGATGATGGTCTGACGCCTGCGCAACAGATGGATGCCATCCAGCTTGAAACGCACAAGCTGATGACACTGCAGCACGAGATTTGGCGTAAGCTAAAAGTAGAACTGTCCGATCAAGGCATCCATGTTCTCGGACGCGAAGATGTCTCCGAAGCCGACATGGAATGGCTTGAACGGGAATTCATGGATTATGTTTTCCCGATTTTGACGCCGCTGGCGGTCGACCCTGCACATCCCTTCCCTTTCCTACCAAACCTAGGATTCTCTCTGGCGTTGGAACTCCGCCAAGAAGCCAATGACGAACAATTGCGCGCCCTGTTGCCCATTCCATCGCAACTCGAACGCTATATTCGGATGCCTGGGCCAGAAATTCGTTTTATCCCTCTCGAAGACCTCATCCTTTTATTCTTGGACAACATCTTTCCAGATTTTGAACTTGTCGATTGGGGCGCTTTTCGTGTCATCCGTGACAGCGAAATGGAAATCGATGAAGAAGCCGAAGATTTGGTGCGAACCTTTGAAAGCGCCCTGAAGCGTCGTCGACGGGGTTCTGTCATTCGCCTCACGTTTAACGCTGACATGCCCCCGCAATTGCAAAACTTGGTGGTTGGCGAGATGGGCGTTGAGGCCAGCGTCGCCATGCCGTTGGGCGGTCCATTAGGGCTGGCAGATACCAAGCAACTCGTCGTTGATGAACGCCCCGACCTTTTGTTCACGCCGTTCAACGCGCGGTTCCCGGAACGGGTGCGTGATTTTGGCGGAGACGTGTTTGCCGCGATCTCGCAAAAAGACATCATCGTCCACCATCCGTACGAAAGTTTCGACGTGGTGGTGCAATTTGTCCGCCAAGCGGCACGCGACCCAAATGTCGTCGCGATCAAACAAACACTGTATCGGACATCGAACGATTCGCCCATCGTGGCGGCATTGATCGAAGCTGCCGAGGCTGGCAAATCAGTGACCGCGATGGTCGAACTCAAGGCTCGTTTCGATGAAGAAGCCAACATCCGCTGGGCGCGCGATTTGGAACGTGCAGGCGCGCAAGTGGTCTACGGATTCGTCGATAAAAAAATCCACTCCAAAGTGAATTTGATCGTAAGGCGCGAAGGGACCCGTCTGCGTTCATATGTGCATTTTGGGACGGGGAATTATCACCCCATCACCGCCAAAGTGTATACAGACCTTTCGTTTTTCACCTGCGATCCCGGCCTCTGCCGTGATGCCGCCCGTTTGTTTAATTATATGACCGGATACGCCAAACCTGCTGAGATGGAAAAGCTAGAGTTTGCACCCATTACACTGCGCCCAACGCTGGAAAATTGCATCGACAATGAAATTGCGAATGCAAAAGCAGGCAAACCTTCTGGCATTTGGATGAAAATGAATTCGCTGGTCGATGCGGAATGCATTGAAAAACTTTACGAAGCATCTGCTGCGGGCGTGCCCGTTGACCTTGTGATCCGTGGGATCTGTTGCCTGCGGCCCGGCGTTCCCGGTCTTAGTGAAAACATCCGTGTCAAAAGTATCGTGGGGCGTTTTTTAGAGCATTCGCGAATCTTCTGCTTTGCAAACGGCGCAATGCTGCCATCACGGGCGGCCAAAGTGTATATATCCTCAGCAGATTTGATGCCACGTAACCTGAACCGCCGGGTTGAAACACTGGTACCGATTGAAAATGAAACTGTTCATCAGCAAATCATCGAAGAAATCATGGTCGCAAACTTCCGCGATCAGTCGCAAAGCTGGACAATGAACGCTGATGGCTCATTTGATCGAGTTACACGTGGCGACGGGACATCGGCGCATATGTACTTCATGACCAACCCCAGCCTATCGGGACGTGGGACTGCATCTGAATTGGGTGATATTGATCCCAATACCAAGCCTAAGAAAAAACGTAAAAAATAGCGTTTATGACATCTCTGCGTTGACGCGCTTTAATCTGAAACTACGATCACGCTCGTGATTGAAAAGTCTATTCCCCTTCGGACACGCGCCCAGACTGTGACTGGTCGAATCGGTGTCGTCGATATCGGATCGAACACCGTTCGTTTGGTGGTTTACGATGTCCCCGATCGTATGCCGATTCCAATGTTCAATGAAAAAGCCGAATGCCGACTGGTCCAAGGTCTGGCAGAAACTGGCAAATTATCCGAAAAAGGCGTCGCGAAAGCGATGGCAAGCCTGGGGCGTTTTGTCTTGCTTGCCGAGGCTATGCGCGTCGATACGCTTGACCTTGTTGCGACGGCTGCCGTCCGCGAAGCATCCGACGGTAATGATTTCGTTCGCACGGTTAAAGAGACCTATGGCGTTTCAGTCACCGTCCTAAGCGGTGCCGAAGAAGCGGAACTATCGGCCCTTGGTTTGCTGGTCGGCGTGCCAAACGCAACGGGCCTGTTGGGCGACTTGGGTGGTGGCTCTCTTGACTTGGTCGTACTTAAAGAAGGCGAAGGCTTGAATTACGGCACCCTTCCGCTTGGGCACGTACGACTGCGCGAGCTGGCTGAAGGCAAAATCCGAAAAGCGAATAACATCATCAATGATCAACTCGACAAGGCAGAATGGCTTCACGATGCACACGGCCAAGACTTGTTCCTTGCTGGTGGTATCATGCGTGCGCTGTCTCGGGTGTTTATCGAACAGCTTGAATACCCGCTGCATATTGTTGATCAGTTTTCGGTCAATAGCGACGAGGCCGAGCGCCTATCCACTTTGTTATCTGGATTAAGCACCAACACGCTCAAGAAAATTCCACCTATTTCGCCGTCACGTGTGAAAAGTATTCCGTGCGCCGCAGCAACGCTAGCGCAATTGATTTTACGCCTCAAACCGAAACGCGTGGTGTTTTCCGGATTTGGTATGCGCGAAGGACAAATGCTCAAGCGATTGCCCGAAGATATGCGCGCCCAAGATCCGCTCATCGCAGGGGCGATGACATTTGCAGAACGGACCGGACGATTTTCATTGGACGGTGAAGAAGTCGCGGCCTGGGTTTCACCATTATTTCCAGATATGGATGAAGTTGATCAACGCCGCATTTTGGCGGCTTGTCTGTTATCGGATATCGGATGGAACGAGCATCCTGACTATCGTGCTGAGCATGCATTTTATCGCTGCTTGCGGTTGCCGTTCGCTGGATTGTCACATGCTGACCGGGTGTTCATCGCGACGTCTGTGTACGTGCGCTATAACGGCGACTTTGATGCGCCGCTGGTCAATTCTATTAAAAGCCTTTTGGCAGAAGAAGAACTCAAAAAAGTCGATGGTATCGGTCGTGCCATCCGATTGGCGCATACCCTTTCGGGGTCTGCACCGGGCTTGTTGTCCCGGACACGGTTGGACAGAAAGGCAAAAACGCTGGTCCTGCACCTGCCGGGAAATACCGGTGTATTTCAGTCCGAGACCGTGGAGCGGCGTTTCAAAGGCCTTACCAAGACCTTGGGCTTGCGCGGTTCAATAGATAAAAAGGCCTGATAAGGTTTATTCGGCGGCTTCTTCTTCGGGTGGAAGTTCGGCAACCACAACGCGGTTCCCTTTTAGCACCAAACAAATTTCCGAATTCCGAAGCCTGAGCGCATCTTCACCAAAAACTGCCCGTCGCCAGCCCTTTAAGGCGGGGACATCGGCTTCTTCGCCAAATCCAGCGATGAGTTCCACATCCGCCGTGTTCGCGATCAATTTGACCGCCACATCGGCATCAGCAGATTTCATTTTCAAAAGAACCTTGAGCAAATCAGCTGCAGCAGCCGTCCATGGTGGAAAATCAGGTTTCGCGGCAAAGGTTGGCCATTCTGATTTGGGCGCATCCGCACCGGCACGAATGGCTTTCAGCAAATCTTTCCCACTCGACCCTTCGGCCAGTCGTCGACCAAGCCCACGGGTTTTGGCCAGATCGTCGATAGATTTTGGAATACGATGGGATATCTCAAGCAATGCTTCATCACGCAGAATTCGGTTACGCGGCATGTCGCGGGCTTTCGCCTGATCTTCACGCCATGCTGCAATTTTTTGCAGGACGGATAATTGTCGTCCTTTGGCACCGCGGGTTTTGATCCGCTTGTATGCTTTTTCCGGATCGACCAAATAGGTATTGGGATCTTCGAGGATATGCATTTCCTCTTCGACCCAGCGTTGCCGCCCTGATAGTTCCAACTTTCCTGCTAAAATCTCATAACACGGGCGCAAATGGGTCACATCCGAGAGCGCATATTTGACCTGCTTCTCGCTGAGTGGTCGCAGCTTCCAATCTGTGAATCGCGATCCCTTGTCGACGCGGGCATCGGTCAATTTGCTGACCAGGTTTTCATAGCCAACGGAATCACCAAAACCGCAGACCATGGCTGCAACCTGCGTATCAAAAATCGGTGACGGCAATGCGCCAGCAAGTTTCAGAAAAATCTCTAAATCTTGGCGCGCCGCATGGAAAACCTTTAGGACACTGGTGTCTGCCATCAGCTCGAACAGCGGTGCCAGGTCGATACCGGGGGCCAATGGGTCAACGCATGACGCCTGTTCCGAGCCCCCCAATTGCACAAGACACAATTCAGGCCAATACGTGCTTTCGCGGATAAACTCGGTATCCACAGTAACATAAGGTTCGTCGGAGAGGGCTTTGCAGAACGCAGCAAGCTCGTCGGTGGTCGTGATTAAATCTGTCTCTTCTATCATGGGTCGGACGTTACACGGTCCTGCCCCAGATCAAAACCCGCAATCATCCCTCAATGAATGGATTTGCACGAAAAGCTTCAAGTTTTTCGCCTGCGTTTTGAATGGCATCAAGTTTTGGCCACATGGGTAGCCCCGCAAACTCGTCCACCCGCGCGGACAAATGCCTAAGGCCCGCCGTCAATGCGAAGTCCGCATGGCTCGGGCCTTCACCACAGCTCCACTCGCCCTCAATCGTGCGTTCCAAAAAATCCAAAGACGTCCGAATGGAGGCAATATAGGCCTCAATAAATTCAGGATTTTGCAGATGTAGCGGGCGACGCACGGTTTCCGATCGCCATTGAACCGCCCTTTCTGATACCCCTGCAGCAATCGCTGCGACCCTCAAAATTTGTCGCCTCTGCGGGCCTTTACGCGGCGTCAGCGCCACCTCTTCACCCGCCAATTCATCAAGATAATCGATGATGACCGCACTTTCGATGAGCGTCTCACCATCATCCAAGATCAGGGCTGGCACTTTGCCCAATGGATTTAGGCGCATCACTTCTTCGCGGTCACCAAAAACCGACAGGTTATGACGATCAAAAGATAACCCGTAATGCGTCATCGTCGCTGCAACACGTCGTACAAACGGCGAATCGAGTTGACCAACAAGCACCATCATAAGCTTTGCCCCCTATCGACACCTACCCCAACCCAGTTTAGCGATAAAACTGCAGCAGTCTCAAACTATTGCTCACCAAAGGGTTGGCAAGGAACCTGATTGCCTTTATGGGCATATTCATTGAGTCAGATGGACCACGTATCCATCAATGGTATCTTATGGGCATTATGATGAAACGATCAGACAAAACACCACCGACAACAATTCGACCGCGACGACTTTCCAATGTCGCGATGCTCGGCGTGGTCGGGGTGTTGCTGTTGGTCTGTATTTTACTCCGCCGCGACATCTTCACGGATTGGGGCGCGCCTGTATGGTGGCTGGTATCCGTTATGGGCACCTCTAAAAATAGCCCCGCCCCAAGTTTTAATCGGGTAGAATCACG
>ENA-UOXV01003387-UOXV01003387.1-marine-metagenome-genome-assembly--contig:-NODE-3387-length-19436-cov-15.995821_pt1 | contig 19436 bp, 5 predicted proteins | sample MGYA00238165_ERZ766961 | MGnify/ENA primary metagenome ERZ766961 (study PRJEB28924, sample SAMN03173240) | marine metagenome | biome: Marine; feature: Water; material: Subsurface seawater | place: North...
TTTTCCCGCCTAAATTACGTACGTCTTGAAAAGTCTCGAAAAGTCAACAACAACTTCGGGAGGAATTCAAAACATTTTCCTTCATAACTTAAAGAAACGTACTACTAATACACACAATAATGGAGTACGTGGTGACTCCGAACACGCGCAGGAGGAACACGAACGCGTCCACGCCTGGGGTTTCTTTTTCTTCCTCTGAGAACACGAATATTAAAAAGAACAACAACAAAAATGTCACCCAACATTCTCGCGCATTCATCGTCGAAGGGAAAACGAACGAACACTGGGACCCGATGACCGATTTAGACGTCTCGAAAGTCTTGTTTCACGAACACGTCCCGGTGGCGATTCGAGGAAAAGAGGAAGAGGAGCATTATTCGGAGACTACGAATGAAGAGGAGCTCGAAGAAGAGCGGGTGGAAATATGCTCGGTGAGAGTCATGCTCGGCCCAACGGGGAACACGCAAACGAGTTCAAAGAGCAGAGTGCTGAGAGTGCACGTGCAATCGGAGAAAAATCCATTCTTCAGTCACTCGATGGAAGTGAACGAGGAGGAGTTTAACTTTCGCTTGAAAAGAGAACAGAACATACGAGTGGATTTTAACCAGTTTCCGACGCATTTTATCGATTTGTTGAGAGAGTGTTTAGACGGGATGGCGGAGGACGATATCGGCGATAAGGACGGGAACGGAGAGGAAGAAGAAGAGGAGGAAGATACCGCGGCCGACGAAAATGTGTTGTTGTTTCGAAGGACGACGAGGAACAGTTCGAGGAAGTCGCAAAAGGTGAACAAAAGTACGGACGGGAAGAAGAACGCGTTTTTTGCGGTGTTGACGGTGCCGGAGGAGAAGAAGATGAAAAGAACGACGGACCCGTCGGAGGCCGGGCGAGAGGACGGAGGGAGTAGCGTTACTAATAATTTCTCGTTATTTACGATATACGAAACCAACAAATTCAACACGGTTGGACGGTTGTCGTTGCGATTCGCGCGCGCCTCGGACGAGCAGCTGAAGAAGTTATTAGCCGGACGCTTGTTTGATGCGAACGAGGACCGAAACATGTACCAAAAAATAGCCGAAGAGCTTCGCGAGAGTATAGCCGACGCCGAGAAAGAAGTCAAGATCGCGAGAGAACAAGAGCGATTGGCGAAAATGCAATACGCCTCCGAAACGGCAGCAAACAGAACGGAGTTGGAAAACGAACGAGCGCAATTGCACACCAAAAACGAAGCGTTAGATAAACAAGTGAGAGATTTACGCGACGAATTATTTCTGCGCACGCAAACGCAAACCGAAATCGAAATGCGCAATCGCGTTTTAGAAGAGGAGTTGCAATCCCTGCGCGACGAGGTTGCTGAATCGCGCGTGCAACTTCGAAACGCGGACGTTAAGCTTCGCGATAAAGACCAAGAACACATGGCTAGACTCCACCGCGTCGAATGGCTCGAATCGCAACTCAACGACAAAGACGAAGTCAACGCGCTCGTTAAACGACGATTAGAACAAGCTGAAGCGCACATTCAATCCCTGGATAAATCTTGGAACCAGTCTCGAGAACAAACTGAGAAAGCAGAGTCCATCGCCATTGAGTACGCGAACGAAATAAAAAAAGGGAACTCCGTCATCGAACGCTTAGCGAACGAACTGAAAGCGGTCAAATCCAAATCCAAACTCCGATCCACCGTCGTCTTACAACAAGAACAACTCTTAGAGGAACAAAAGCTCAGACTGGACAAAGCCTTGGACGCGAAACGGCAAACCGAGGAGGAAAAGGACATTTTACTAGAAGAAACCGAACGCGTGAAGCTCAAACTCAGCGAAAAAGACCGACGCATCTCCGAACTCGAAGACGAAAAAGCGAGCGACGGCAAGATGATATCCTGGTTGAACGCGCAAATCAACGACGCGCAGTTAAGACGGAGCGCACAAAGCGACCTCGAAAAGTTTGCGTTCTGAGTATTCGTTGTTTTCTCGAGTTCGTTTATAGCCAGTGTAAATTCAAAGTGTTTATTATTCTGTTTTATGCACTACCGCATCAAAGCGCTTCGCGTCTTGCCTTTCCGCCCAGATCTCTTCCTTCTGCTCTTTTTCTCAAAATGCAAGACAAAAAACTCTTCATAATTCGTATACGATACACAACATTAACAACACAAACGCAAACGTTTAAAAACAAAACTTCGTCTCATTTTGACAACAGGTACGCTCTGACGATCCACCTTTGCACGGCGTGTATTTTCTCTCTCTGTCTCTCCTTTCTCGGACGAGGATTACGATGATGTTTCAATTGGAATTTGAAAAGGCGCAAACGATCGAAATTTTAAATTAGGGGTGTTCCCTATTCCTTCTCTCTCTCTCTTTCGCAAACGAAAAGCGTTAAAATAAGCATCCGATCAACAACAACCGCGCGAAAGAGGTGTTTTTGAATGCGCGTAAAAGGTGTCTCTGAGCACGTACCGATTTTGATGGAGAGCACTGTGAGAACTTGCACGTGCATTCAAAATTAATCCAAATTCTGACCCTCACTCGTCCTCTCTCTCTCCAAAAACAACACGAAACGCACTTTGGCGAACGCAGAGTAAAGATAAAAACATTCAATTAAAAAATGGCCATTAAAGCGTCCTCAATCTCGAAGAACCCACTGACGTTGATCGGCGATTTCAGCAATCCACTGGGAATTGCCGCCACGGTAGTCGTCATCGCTTTAGTTTTAGGCTGCGCGGGACAACTCGTTCAGTTGATCAAACCGTTGTTGGTATCGTCGACGAAGGCGAAGAAGGGCGGATCGAAGAGAGCGGCTTCGACTCGCTCTGCGAAGAAGCCGACGCCGAAAGCGAAAGCGGCGGCCCCGGCTTCTGCGTCGAAGAGAACTTCGTCGTCCGCGAGAAAAGCGACGCCGAAGAGCTCTTCGGCGGCGAAGAAATCGACGGCGGCGGCGAGTTTGGTGAGCCCGACGAGAACGAGCACGAGAACTAGAACGCCGGCGAAGAAATACGCGGCGTAAACGAAAACTTTACTGAGATTTACAACTATTACAACAAGAACAACAAGAACAAAGAGAAAATCATCAAACAGAACGCGCGGCACGTTCGCGTGAGAAAAATATTCTGAAAAGTAGATAGCATTTTGTATTAATCATGCAGATATGGACATAAGCCATCTTGCGGGAGGAATCATCTCGGTAACGTTGTGTTTTTTGTTTAAAAAATCGTGTCTAGCTTAGGATATAACTTAATCAATCGTGCGCTTTTCATAGTATTATCTCGCCACTGGCGCCTCCCCGCGAGCCAAGTGGTTGAAATCTTCCGATTTTAAGCCAAGCTGCGTTAACAAGCTCGTCCATCTCGGTGGTTCTTCGTCAAACACGTACGTCATAGGAAAGACCAAGACCCCGCTGCCGCCCATTCTGCGTAAACTCTTCACCGTTTCGTATATCCTCGTTTTCGGGACGCCGATAGAGACCGCGTAAAATTGACCTTCTTTGACAGCTCCGTCACTTTGTGGCGTGTAAATCGGCGACACCGTTGGCCCTTGTAATCCTCTCAACAAACTCCCCCCGCCGCAAATCTTCTCCGCCACGCTCTCGGCGCTCGAGCCTCGGACATTCGCCGTGACCATAAACACCCCGTCCGCTCTCAAATGCGCCTCCAATCTTTCCAACATTTCGTGAACAATCTCTAACACTCCCGGTCGTTTCAACAACGCCTCTCTCGAGGCTACTAAGCACCCTTGCGAATCCAACACTCTCCCGCCTTCAATTTCTTTCAAGTTATTTTCTCTCAACGTGGTCCCGCTCGAGACCAAATCTAAGATGCAATCCGCCGCACCCATCGCCGGTGCAGCTTCCAACGCCCCATCCGCGGTGGAAATAACCACGTTCTCCATGCCTTGATCCTTAAAAAACTGCGTCGCGACGTTCACGTACGCCGTGACCACTCGCAACGGTCTCTCCTTGGAAAATCTCGGGTCTGATTTCAATTGGCTCAACGAGTTCACGTTCTCCCACGCCTGCGGCACCGCCACGGCTAAATGACACCCGCCAAACCCGAGCGCGTCGTGCACAATCACCAAATCCTCGTCCTCGTTACCAATTTCCCTCAACATGTCGTACCCAACAATCCCAATATCCACGTCTCCAGTCAACAACTTTCTCACGACGTCCGTCGCTCTTTGGAACCACACCTCCATGCCGGGGACGTTTGGAATCTCCGCCGCGTATTGCCTCGGGTTTAGTTTCCGCACGGAAAGTTGACACGATTTCAATAACCCTTGCGTGTCTTCCGCCATGCGGCCTTTGGATGGAATGCCCATGCGGATCGCCTCGCGCGCTTCGATCGGTTGTCTTTTCACTGCGACGTCGTCGCGTCGTAAAAATTTTTGTGTGAGAGTTTGTGTGTCAGTTTTATCCAAACCTCCCACCAGAAGTGGATAGAGATGAGAGAGAGAATGTACTCACGGCGGCGTCGAGAAAACGTCTCGATACTATCGCGCGAACACTAAGAATACTCTAATAAACGAGAAAGAGAGAAAGAGAGAAAACAATATATAAGACTCACGTGGTTGCGCGTTTCCTCCTTGCTGCGGGATGGACATCGCAACGAGAGGCACACGACATCGGCGTTGCCTCCGGATCCCCTTAAACGCAGTAAGCCTTTTCGGGTGAAAATTGTGTGTCTTGTTCTGGTTGTGCGTCGTCGTCGTCGGAGCAGCATTCGAGCGCATCATTCGCATGGCAAACATGATTTTAACGATGATACTGATATGCTTTTTGTGGTAGTGTTCTTTCTCGCGAGAGTAAGCGCAGGCAGGAGTTCTCTCGTCTGTCTCGGGGCTCGCACAAGACGAGAAAGCACGAATGTGAGGAAAGGAGCGAAATTTTTTGTTTTTTGGCTGCCACGTTTCAACACATTCTCGCCGAAATTTTTGGATAAAAAAAAGCGAGACACAGAAAGAGAGAAGGAGACCAACGAAATGGAGAGAGAGAGAGAGAGAGAGATTTTGTTGATTTTGTTAGTTGGTGTTTTCTTTCGTGGGAAGAATGTTTCTCTCTTTTCTTTTTCGTGAAAGTTGTTTGTTTTTTGATGTCGTGTGTTCTCGAGCGGCTTTGCGCGTTCAAAAGAGAGTAGTGTAGTAGTAGTAGTAGTATTGCACTATTAATCATCATCTGCGATTGGAACGGCGCCAAATCCGAGTAAACACTGCTTAACCTCCGCGTGTTTTCTGTGGTGCGCGATATCCATGGCGTCGCATTCGAGCATGACGGAAAGTTGGGCGACGTCTGCGCCTTTTCGGCACAACGTTTCGCAACATTTTAAAGAAGCAAACTCTGAACAGAGCATCAAGGCGGTGTATCCAGTTTTCGTGCTCTCTCGATTCGGTTGCACGTGCAAGTCGGTGAGAAGGATGTCGGCACCGACAAAGTCGTCGTTTTCGACGACGACGTCGAGGGAGGTTTTACCGAATGCGTTTTCGTGAGACGCGTCGGCCGAGAAGCGGAGAAGCACTTTAGCTTTCTTTCGCAGTTCGTTGATTGCGTGATCGTCGCCTGGTTGAGGTTGGTTGTCCACGAATAGAGTGGTCAACGCGGTTTGCCCGTTGAACGCTTCGCAGTTTGGGTCGAACGCGAATATTTTCTCGTTACGTTTCAAGACGTCCAAGACGCCTTCAAAGGCGTTTTTGGAAGTTTTGCTCGCGCCCATAGAGGCGGCGATGATCGGGTGCACGCCGTAGGAGTTGTTGAGTAAGATTTTGCCTCGATCGTCGACGGAAAAGATATCGTCGCTTGACTTTTGCGCGGCATGTTCCAACAACACTTTCAATGCTCCGACGGATCCGTTTCGGCAGGCGGCGAGAATCGCCGTGTCGCCTCGCGAGTTTTCGAGATGGAGAGACGCGTTCAAGTGTTCCAAAATAATTCGTACGGCGTCTTCGCAGTTGTTTTCCGCCGCTGCAATCAACGGGGTAAAGGCTAACAACGTCGATTCACGGTTGGCGTTGATTTTAGAAACCACGGCGAGTTCGCATATGACCTCCGGTCTGTTCAATCTCGCCAAGAGCGTGCACGCGGTTTCGCCGGATTCCGGCGCTTCAAAATCGGCAGCGGCGCCTCTGTTCACGAGACATTCCAACGCGTGTCTACGACTGGCCGCACCTTTATCGCGCGTGGCGACATACATCAACGGTGATAATTGTAATCGGTCTGCAGAAGTTTGAAACGTGCGCGTGTCGAAACTACTCTCGCAGTTCGCAGCGTTCAAAGTTGCTTTGAAGTCTTGGCACAAGAGACGCAAAATGTCGTCTCGATCGATTAAGGCAGCCATGGAGCACGCGTTCGCGCCTTCGTGCGTTTTTGAGCACAAATCCACGTTCGCACCAACTGATGCCAACGTTTTGACGACGTCGAGTTTACCTAGAAACGTCGCTTCGACGATCGGAATCGTCGCGCCGTCTCCGTCGAGATTGCACTTGTGCTTGGCCAAAACTTTGATGGACTTATTCGCTCCAGATCGAACGGCGTGTAAAATAGCCTTCACTCGTTCACTCGATCCGTCGTCGTCGTCGAGAACTAAAGAAACGCTCGCGTCGCGAACGGTCCCTACCGCCAATAAACCATCGACGGTTTCGGAATCGTCCTTCGCGATGGCGTTGAAAAAATTACGCAAAGCGGTGATATCCGAGACGTTATTTTTCGCCCCGACGGAGGTCTTCTCTTTCCTTTCGGTACCGCCGCCTTCGCGATAGTATTTGGATAACGCATCTCTAACGACGAGATTCTTTCGAAGTTGACTCCAAGAAAACGCGTGGTACCCGCTGGGTGCGCCATTATCGTCAAACACTTTCGTCGGATCGCACTGGCCTTGGTCAACCAAGTAATCAATGATGGCGCTCGCGACGTTCTCGTCCACGCCTTCAAAATCGTTTGGACGATCCGCCAAGAGCATCAACGGAGTCCATCCGGCTTCAGTTTTGGACAACGATCCGTTTACTTTACCAATCTCAATCAAAACTTTAATCGTCGCGAGTAACTTGTCAATTGGGCACGCCGCGCACGCGTCGCAGAGCGGATCGACTTTGCCGTTTTCACTCGGAGCGTACGAAGCGTCCGCGCCTGCGTCGAGAATCAAGGCTCGCGCAACCTCGCTGTGGCCTAAAGCCGCGGCGAGGCAAAGCGCCGTGTTCCCAGACGTAGCATCAGTTACGTTTAGGTCAATGTTCGTAAATTCTGTGTCTTTGAATTTAGAAATCGTCGAGATGGCTTGAGCGCAGTTTCGTCTGGCGCACATGCCGAACATGGTCTCTCCCGCAGTCGTGAACGGATACTTGTTCACGTCAACTTTCCCGTCGCGCAGGACTTTTAAAATTTTATCTTCGTCGTCGGAGTCGAACGCGACGGAAACCGCGGAATCCCCAACGGATGTTTCCAAAGTCGCGCTCGCGTTGAGGTTATTCATCAACGCGTCCGTTACTTTTCGCCATTTTTCAGATTTCAACGCAACCGTCAACGCCGTCTCGTGCGCGGAAGTTTCGTTATCGACCGAGGCGCCGCATTTTTTAACCAAATGTATCATGGCAGTCGCGTTGTCCGTGTCCGCGCAATACGTCAGCGCCGTGTGCTCGTTGATTCGAGATTCGGCGTCGACTTTTGTATGGGCCGCGATGAGATGCGACATGGCATCGTTTCTATTCAAAGACGCGGCGAGTTGTAAAGGCGTCAAGCCGTCTTGATCGGAAGATTCAACGTTGAGGACGTTTTGGCCGAGAGAAGCGAGCGCGATGAAAATCTTCGCGTTAGATTTCGATCGAACCGCGGAGTGCACCGCGGTGTCACCGATTTTCTCGACTTGAGTAGTCTTCCCTTCTTCGAGCGTCACGTCTAATGTCGCGTCCGCGCCCAACTGTAAAAGCTTTTCAACAGCCGGCGCGGCGACGTCACCACACCCGCACGCTCTGATCAATGCCGTGCGACCGGTGCGCTCGTCGTTCACGTCGACTTTCGCGTGTTTGATGAGACATTCGACGCCAAGTGCGTCGCCATGTTTGGCCGCAACCATCAACGGTGTTTCGAGCGTCACTTTATCGATGGCACTTGGATCAACAATTTCAGTCGCGAGAAGCATGTTTACGATATTCTTCATGTCGTCAGCTTTCTCCGTCGAAGAGCTCGAAGTGCACAGCGCTTCCAGAGGTGAAAGACGAGTCACGGAGCTTTTTTGGCTCGCATCGGCACCTGAGTTGAGTAACAGTTCCACCATGGATACGTCGACATTTCTACACGCAACGAGTAATGCGATTTCGCCGCTGACTTCCGTTTCTACGTTCGGATCAGCCTTGGTTTTCACCAAGATGTAGTTCGCCGCGTCGACGTCGCCAATACGAACGGCTCGTATTAACGGCGTATCGTGACTGATCTTATCACCGGCATGCGCGTCGGCGCCGAGTTCAACGAGTAAAGCGCCGGCGGCATCTGCAGAAGCTTCAATTGACGCCGAAAACGCAGAAATACCAAACTTGTTTTCTCGATTCACGTTTGCGCCAACGTCGACGAGTTTGCGGATGATGTTGTCGTTGTTATTCATCGCGGCAACGATGAGCGCTGTTTTACCGGTTTCGGTTTCAAAGTCGACGTCCGCTCGCGCGTCGTTGACGAGAACATCGATTATTTGCAAGGCATTTTCGATGTCACCACCGACGACGTTCGCGAGAGACGACTTCTCAACTCTATCGCACGCCGCTATTAACGCCGTTCTGTGTGAAGTTTTCGCCGCGGAGTAGTCCACATCAATACCGGGAAGTTTGATTAAAGCTTTCGCACCATCTACTAGGCCGCGACGGCAGCAGTACATCAACCCCGTCTCATTTGGCATCGTTGAAACGTAATTGACGTCACCGCTCGGGTCGCTTGCACTCGCCGTGTAGACTAGAATATTTGGCGCGCACCAATCGCAGTTGTTCGCAAACGCAACATCCAAAGCCGTTTCGCCACTTCCGCAAACGCTCGTCGCGACGCCACCCAAAGCGACTAAGGCGTCAAAAGCTCGCGATCGTTTCGTAATAGTCCCAGCCATAGCGAGTGCCGTCCGTTTCGTACTCTTTGGCTCGTACGAAATGGTCGCTCCACACGCGATGGCAACTTTTGCGACATCTTTTCCTTTTTGCGCGGCACAGAATAACGGCGTCTCGCCGTTACCGAGAGGATCTGAGTCCCAAAACCCCGCGCCGGACGGTAAAGCTTTCATAGCTTCAATCGAACCCATCAAACAGGCTTGTAAAACGGGAACCTTGTTCGACCTGGACGATTTCAACGGCTTAGCGCCAAGACTCAACAACATTTCGACGCATTTCGGTTTATTCGCCGTCGCCGCGCCGGCGAGTGGCGTAACGCCCAAGGAGGAATCAAACTCGACGTCTGCGCCGGCAACTTTCACAAGCGCTTCGACCGTCTTCGCGTCATCTCTCGCTATGGCGTACAAAATAGCAGTGCGTCCATCTTGTGTTTCTCTGTCGACGAGCGCACCGTTGGAAACCAACGCAGAAAATGCAGATGTTTTACCTCTGAAGGCGCAATGCGTAAATACCGTGTGTTTCGATGCGACTGTTTCTCGATTGACATCTGCAGAGCACTTCTTGATTAACGTTTCCACAACGGTAACTTGGCCGTATTCTGCAGCCGTCATCAACGGTGTTGTCGCGTCTCGAGCACTCTCTCTGTTCGAATTGGCACCGTATTTCAAGCACATGGCGAGTACAGCTTCTTCGTTACCGACTTTACACGCCTCGTGTAGAGCTGAAAAGCCTCGACTCGTTTCAAAATCGACGATGGACGCGTCGAAGTCACACAAAGCCTCCAAGCAGCGCATCCGAGACGGCTTCTTCGCAGCTTCAACGAGAGGTGTGTAACCTTCGGCGCTTTCGACGTTGATAGGGACACCGGCAAGAAGCATGTGCTTCACCGCGTCGGCATCCTCATCAACCACCGCGCGGATAAGCGGCGTCGTCTTATCGCTCAAGCCTCGCGACGGATCGACGTTGTGAGAAGAAATCAAACGCTGAATGACATCCTTGTGACCTAAACGACCAGCTAGAACAATAGCGGTATCACCTTTCGTCTTTCCGTGTTTAACTTCGTAATTCGCATCTGCATTACCGATGGACATCAACGCGGACACGTGGTCGGCTCGTGATGCTGAAACCGCCGCCATGAGCGCAGTTTCTCCAGCCTTTGTCTCGTAATTAATGTCAGCTCCAGCCGCTAAGAGTTGCTCGATTTGAAACACGGAACCACGCTTGGCTGCTAAAATTAATGGCGTCAACACTTCCGCGGTATTTTTGCGAGTTTCGTAATTTACATCAACACCTTCGACAATCAACAAATCCACCGCATCGTCGCAGCCAAACTGAAGCGCATCCAGCAAAAGCGTCGACCCTTTCGAACTTTCGACGTTTTTGTCCGCTCCGTGATCGAGGAGTAACGCGAGAACTCGAGGATTATTCGAAAATGCGCGCGCGGCAAACATAGACAGAGTTACACCGTTCTTGTTCTCGTGATTCACGTTCGCTTTATCGATGGCGTTGGTAAGTAGAAATTTCAAGACATTCTCGCCGTTGATATCGTCTTGGTAGGACTCCTCTGTAGCCATTTGAATAGGCATACCAAGCTTTTTAATCACCGCAGACATAGCAGTTGCGCCTGTACGCGTTTCTTGATTCGCTTTTGCACCGTTTCGTAAGCATAAAGCGACGCGATCAGTGACACCGGATAAGGCAGCAGCGATGAGAGCCGTGCGGCTGTCTCGTGTCTCGTGCTCAATGTTTTCGCCGAGACGTAAGAGTGTCGGAACCGCTTCCATGCAGTACGGAGAATTCAACGCGTGAATCAAAGGTGTAGCACCGGTAATGATGGACTCTTCATCTCGCACGGAACCGAGCGAGTGGTAAATGAGTTCTAACATTTCGCTGTTGTCGGGCGCGAATGACGCCACGAGTGCGTTTTTACCTAAGCGGGTCTCAAAACGAGGATTCGCTCCTTTTTTTAGCAAAGCAAAGTATACGCCTTCATTACGATTTTCACACGCTAACATCAACGGCGATAAACCCGCGGCATTTTCGTGATTGATGCTGGCGCCCAGTTTGGTGAGCTGATATATTGCCAAGACATTGTCTGTTAACACAGCGCACATCAACGGCGTGTAGTTGCCATATTTAGCAGAGAAGTCGCTCGATAGTTCACCGTCCACGTTGGCACCAACAGCTACGAGCGCTTCAATGCACGCGTTACGACGATGCATCAAAGAGGCATAATGCAATGCTTTGACGAATTCCGGTGCGTTTCGCGTCGTTTCGTAATCTACGCAATCGAGAGAAGCTTCATTCGCACTGCCTTGTTTCTTTTGCTTCGAGGAAAGTGATGCGAGTAATCGAATCATTTCGGGGCGATCCGCAGACACCGCCGCGATCAACGCAGTCTTCCCCGAATTCGATTCGTACTCGATTCGCGCCTTGCCATCCAAGCACAAACTCGAAACGACCTTCTCGTTACCATTTTCAATTGCAAGCGTCAACGCCGTGTCCCCATTCTTCGTTTCGTGCAAGACCTCGTTGGCCTCTTCGAGCTTCTCAATCAGAGCGTTCACGCAATCTAAACGACCATGAGTAGCAGCGAGTGTCAACGCAGTATCACCGTTTACGTTCACGAGCTTAGTTTTTGCAGAATGTGGCTGACGCAATAAGAGCCCTAAACATCCGAGCTGACCAGATTTTGCCGCGTGCATCAAAGCCGTCTCGTGCGTGATCGAATTTATCGCGTTCACGTCGGCGCCCAAGGAAAGTAACAACTTCGTCGCATCTCTCGCGCCAAAGTTCACGGCCACGTCCAACGGTCGATCGCCTGTCATCTTTGACGGCACATCTACGTCAAGCTTGAAATCCTTTTGTAAGCACAAGATTGACGATCTCGAGTCGCATTTCGCCGCGACAGACATGGCGTGATGTCCGAGGCGGTTTTCCTTCAATGGATCTGCGCCAAGCTTTAACAGTTTCGCGCATGATTCGTATAAATCGTATTCTAAGCACGACATTAACGGAGTCAACGTGAACTTGTTCTCAAGGTCGACGTCGGCACCCAAAGCCTTGACGAGTATGTCTAGGTTTTCGAAATTCTTCTCGAGGCTAGCAAAGAGTACGGCAGTGCCGCCTTCCACGGTTTCAAAGTTGAGCTTTGCGCCAAGAAATACGAGTCTACGCATAGTTAATTCCCTCGTTCTGTACTTTGCGCTTCCAGCTGCGCTCATGAGCGCAGTTTGCGGTCTTTTGGACATCTCCGGCGACATCGCGAAGTTCGCCTCAAGATCGATTTGTGCATTTTCTTGGACAAGCAACTCGCACGTCGCAGCACATAACTCATCGTCTTCGATGCCAATAGCGGCAGAAATCAATGCCGTGCGCCCGTACTTAGCGTCTTCGTTATTTACCGATGCACCCAAGGCAATCAAACGTTTAATGGCGTCATGCGAAGCGGAGGCTGCCGCAATCGTAAGCGCAGTGAAACCACGAGCCTTCGTCTCGTAGTTCGGATCGGCGCCGAGTGCGACGAGTGTTTTACAGCACCGCGGCAAGTTCAACTCCGCGGCAGTGAGAAGTGCCGTGAATCCAGTTGAAGACGCTTCGAAGTTTGGATCAGCGCCACACTCAATCAAGGCGACAATGCTATCAATCGCACTCGCTTTCACGCAAGCTTGAAGCGCCGTTTGCTTCGAAACTATCTCATCTTCAAGTTCTGGATCCGCCCCGAGATCAATTAAGGTTCTAATAACATCAGGTTCGTTGATGGAGCAGGCTACCATGAGTGCGGAAAGACCGTCTGATTTAGTCACAAAATCTACTTCCGCGCCTGCAGATTCGACGAGTCGCCTACACATCTCCGAGTTGCCGCTTTTGGTGGCACAAATCAACGCCGTTTCTTTGAAGATCTTCGACTCAAAGTTTACATCAGCTTCGTATGCTTTGGCGAGAACGTCTACGCATTCGAATCTTCCCGTCGATGCGGCTAAATGCAAGGGCACTATGCCGGTGGACGTTTTTTTGTTCACGTCGCACTTTCTCTTTGCGCTTACTAAGATTTCTAAAATGGTCGCGCGTCCAAAACGAACGGCTAGTGTCAAAGCAGTTTCCCCTGAGCGTAACTCAAAACCTACGTTCACGTTTGCATCTACTAAAGTTTGGACTACGGAAATGCGGTCGTTTTGAATCGCAACAGCGAGCGCATTCAAACCAGTCTTTGAGTCGACGTGCTCGATATCCGCCCCTCGTTGAATCAATAAGGAAACAAAATCATTTCTCCCACTTTCCGCGGCGCTGAACAAAGGCGACGCTTCAGTACCGTTGCGTCGAACGTCAGCACTGCAACCGTTCGATAAGAGAGACTCAAGAACCTCGACTGTGGTATCTTGCGATTCGCAGCAAGTGAAAAGCGCGGTGCATCCGCGGTGGTTGAAGCGGTCGAAAACGGCACCTTCGCGACGAAGAAATTTGATACAATCTATGTGATTATTCAAAGTAGCCGCAATCAACGCAGTCTCGCCGTTCCTAACAGACTCGTAATCGACGGCACTCACTCTTCGACAGACGTCCGTTTTAGTGGCCTCGTTAGATAAACTTTCGTCATCAGAAGGTACCAGAAGCTCTTCAACCATCGCCACGTTCCCAAGTCGAGAGGCAACGATCAAAGCTGTATCTCCAGTGGAGGTTTCATAGTTCATGTCTTCACCACACTTTCTCAACACTTTGATTGCCTCTATATTTTCATTCATTGCGGCTTTAACTAAAGCGGTGTATCGCGCGGAGGTTTCGTAATCTTTCTCTTTCAGAGCTGTCGCCAAGAACGCAACCGCTTCTAGTTGATTATTGTCGACAGCCTCAATGAGCGCAGTTCGACCAATCGTTGGTTCCACGGATGAATTCGCACTGTTGTTGAGAAGGAATTGAAGCGATTTCAAGGCGCCAACTTTTGCCGCAGCAGTCAGCGCGCAGTGACGGTTACTGGCACCAAATCCAGAGACAAAATCAATCGCGCAGTTCACTTCTAATAACACGGAGATGGCTTCCGGGTCGTCATATTCCGCTGCGTGTATGAGCGCAGTTTTCCCGTTCGATTCTCCGACATAGTTCACGCTCACGTTAACTTGGTTCAAAGCGTGTACGGAAGAAAATGCGCCAGATATAGCGGCTGCGCCGAGCGCAGTCATTCCTAATTTGAACGATTCCAAGTCGACACTCGCGCCGCGCTCGACGAGTGTCCTAATAGCTGCCGGACGACCGTTCTTCGCAGCCATGATGAGCGCAGTCACGCCCGACACTTCACATTCGTAGTCAAGAGCAGCACCACGATCGCAAAGTAAGTGAATAGCATCCACACGCCCCTTTTCACTCGCGGCGCATAGCGGTGTCACGCCGGCTGAAGATTCCTTATTGACGATTGCGCCAAGGTCTAACAGACACGCCATTGCGCGTAAATCACCCATGGCAGATGCCACGCAGAGCGGCGTGAGTCTCTGCGAGTTTTCCGCTTCGATTTCGTGGCCAGCGCGCGCGAGAAGTTTTAAAATTTCAACTTCGCCCTTTTCCAGCGCCACAGAAAGCGCGTTTCTCCCTTTCGTCGCTTCGGCGTAGAGCTTCGCCCCTTTGTCGATTAAAAATCTTGCGGCATCGACCGATCCAAATTCAGCTGCGCGCATGAGCGCGGTGAATCCGTGCTTATTAGACACTTTATCAATCCATGCGCCCTTGCTGACCAATCGTTCGCATTTTTTCACGTCGTTCTCCTTAGCCGCCATCATTAAAAAGGTCTCGCCTTTTGTGTTCTCAAAATTGATGTTGGCTCCTCGCTCGAGCAAAATTTTGCACGTTTCCTCGCGCTCAGCGTGAATACCGAGCACTAAAGCGGTTTCACCAAATCTATTTTCATAATCTACGGTCGCTCCGGAATCTAAAGCAGTTGTGATGGCATCGACGTTTCCTTCTCGCGAAGCGACGTTCAAGGGCGTTCGCCCATCTCTGGTTTCAAAGTTCATCGTCGCACCGAGCTGATTCAGCTTCCGCAGAAGTTCAGAATCGTTCACCGTCGCCGCGACTATTTGGACTACATCATCGTTAGACGTCTCCGCGTCTAATCTTGCTCCAAAAGATTTCAGCACTTCGATAGATTCAATTTGTTTTGCAAGCGAGGCGACGATGAGCGCCGAGCCAAGAGGCGTTTCCTTATTCACCGCCGCGCCGCGAGCGATGAGCGTTTTTAGCGCAAAAATATTACCTAATCGACCCGCCTCTTGAAGCAACGATAAACCAGCCGCATCAATCTCTTCAATATCTGCACCTGCGTTTAAACAAGCGTTTATAGACACGCTATCGTCCCCTTTTACGGCAGCTCTCAAAGGCGATTCAAACGCAGTAGGTATCATGTTAATCTCGCATTTTTTCGAAATGAGATAGTTCACGAGCGAATGTCGCTTTCGGCGAATAGCCGCGACGATTGGCACAATGCCGTTCGACCCAAAACTATCTAATCTCGCTCCAGATTCTACTAAAGCCTGCACGATCTCTTCGTGACCGTTAAAACACGCAGAAACAATCGCAGTTTGCTTTTGAATTGGGCACTCAACTTCACTATCGACGGTGTTAGGGAACGAGAGCATTGTACGACACGGCTCCGCCGCCGATGCATCTCCAGACGCGATTCGACAAAGAATCGTAGCGTGTAAGCTTTTCTTGGCCATGGTTTGAGTGGCGAGTAGCGCACAAATGGCACTTAAATTCCCACCATTCGCGGCAAAGTAAATGGCGATATCACCATCGAGTGTTTCGCGTTCGTAATCGCACCCGAGATCGAGCAATTTCTTGACGACGTTGTTCGGATCGTCCACCGTAGCCGCTAAAGTTAAAGCGGAGTGCGATGCGGCGCACTCCATTCCTTGTGACGTTCTTCTCGCATCTTTTCTAGGTAAAACTTTATCTTTCTCCGTCTTCGGATGTTCGCACAACCCCTCACACGCGGCGAGATTCCCGAATTCTACCGCCCTCATGAGCGGCGTGAACCCGAGGCTATCGATCGCGTTCGGATCGGCGCCTAATTCGATCAGAATACTAATCGTATTTTTGTCTTTGCAATACTTTGCCGCTTCATGAATCACGTTATACGCGTGCGGTAACGGTGTTTCTTGATCAAGCTTAGCGCCTGCTGAAAGGAGAGCTTCAAACGTCGTTTTCGGGTCAACTCGAAGGGTTTTATCGCCGTTGCGCCAGACGCACGGAAACGGTCCAGCTCTAGCCTCGTTCGCATATCGAGCCGCTAAGGTCAAAGCCGTTCGACCATTTCTATCTACAAGATTCGGATTAGCACTGAAAGGCATCGCGCATATCGCTCTGATACTATCGTTCTTCCCAGCTAAAGTGAGAATGGACAGAACTGTCAAGCCGTCACGATTTTGCGAGTCGATGTTCAATTTTCCTCGCGTTTTCGATTGTTGCTTCAACAAAAACTTTGCAATGTCATACTTTCCACTCATAAAAGCCACGGATAACGGCGTGCGACCATCGCTGGTTTCAAACGCCGGGTCTTCACCGAGTGTTACGAGTAACTTGACCATCTTTTCATCTACTGCGTTTTCAACGGCGGTAATGAGCGCAGTTGTGCTGTTTACTTCAACGTCGCGCTCGGCGACCGAACGGTTCAGAGATTCAACGATATCGTAACTTTTGCTCAAAACAGCAGCGATTAAAGCTGAGTTTCGTGAAACATTTGGCAAAACTGAGCGCTGCTCACTCGTCGATGGTTCTTCTATTTTGATCGCTTTTACTTCTTCTACACTCGATGATCGAGTTTCTTCGCTCATCGACTTTAGCGTCGCTTGATTCACATCGCCGCCGTAGCCGGCGAGGGAAACGATGATTTGCGTCCGGCCTAAACTCGCTGCGTGCATGACAGCGGTAACCCCATCTCGGTTCGTATAATTGATATCGCATCCTTTCTCGAACAAACCGGATACAATCGGACGCGCGTTTTTACCTTCAATTGCGGCAAGAAGTGGCGTCAACGTGATGCTCGCCTCGCCAGCTGGTACTCGAGATTCTCGGTTCACATCGCACAAGTTTGCGTCGAGTAGAACTCGCGCACAATCCTGGTGGCCGAGCAAACACGCTTTAATTAACGCCGTATGTCCAACTTTATTTTCGTAGTCGACGATATCTTTTGCAATTTTCTTCAACGTGGCGTCGCCCTCGTCACCCGCAGTGAGCAGACGAGAGAAGAAAAACTCCAACGTCGTAACTGCGTCTCCGTCCACGGCGGCTACTAACGCCGTTTGCGAAGTCGCGGTCGTTTCTTGTGTCAACAAAGTCGCATCGACGTCGAGTAAAACTTCTACAACATCCACGTAATTCAATTTGGCCGCTATAGTTAACGCTGTTTCACCAGTCGTAGATTCAATGGATAAATACTTGTGCAAATCGGATTCGGTGTCTACAATTTCGATGATCCTTCGCAACGCGTCGCAATTCTGCGCTCTCGCGGCTTTCATCGCAGCCGTTTCGTTCGTCGCGTCTACTTGTAGAGCGCTCGCTCCAGCTTCTAGCAAAACCTCCACGCATTCGATATTTTTGTTTTCAATAGCAATCATCAAAGGCGTGTAAGCAGACTCATGTGTTGTCAAGCCATCCGCAGCGCCGTGCGACAACAATGCCAGCGTAGCGTTTACTTTATTCCCTCGAGCGGCAAAATATAACGCCGTTTCTCCGAGTTCGTTTTGATGATCAACCACAGCACCGCACTGGCCGAGCAAACACGCAATCGTATCTTCGTCGTCGCTCAGTGCCGCGCAGTGTAACGGTGTTTCGTGAATAGCGTTTTCTAAAAACACATCCGCGCCTTTCTTATACAACTCGGCGCAAACGCGCCAAAACGCGTTTTTCGCCGCCACGCCGAGCGCGAAATCATTTGTTTTCTTGGCAATTTTATTCACGTCGGCACCTAACTCGCACAACTTCCAAACGGCGTCGATTGCACCTCCTCTCGCTGCAGAAACTAACGGTAACTCGCCCGTGCCTTCGTTATCGTCGTTTACGTTCATATCGAAAACTTCCACGCACGCTTTAATTCCCTTCACGTTGTTTTCTCTCGAACAGACCGTCAAACAACTTTCACCAAATCTGTTGCGTTTCTTCGGATCTGCTTTCAACTCCGTGACTAAGAACTTCAACGCCTTCGTCGTGTGCTCGCTCAAACTCGCGTTTAAAATCGGCATCACGCCCGTGCTCGTTTCAAAATCTACCGACCCGCCTTTGGCTTTCAAAAACCGCATGGCGTCTGCGGCGCCGTGCAACGCCGCTTCGGACATGGCCGTTTCGCCGAGCGCGTTTTCCCTATCTACTCTCGCACCGCGTTCGCACAACCACGCGCATGCTTCTGCGTTGTTAAAAACCGCAGCGTCGTGTAACGGCGTCCTCCCGGTGTGCGTTTCCAACGTCAATCGTCCTCCGAGTTTTCTACATAACTTCATCGCGTCCACGTCGCCTCGCGCGGCGGATTCGCAAAAGATGGTCCGTCCTAACGGACCGCACACGTTCACATCCACCTTTCCTTGTTCGACTAAAACTTTCGCCGTCTTTTCATCTTTCGCCATAACCGCAACCAATAGCGGCGACACGCCCGTCGTCATCCCCCAAGCGTTGGCATCCGCGCCGAGCGCGACCAACGCCTCTACCGCTTCCGTCGCTCCGCTTTGACTGGCTACTAAAATAGGAAACAGCTCTTTCTCGTTTTCAAAATCCAAATTGGCACCGCAATGATGCAAAGCGTGTATAGATGCCACGGAGTTATTCGCGCACGCGTGTAACGTCGCGTTCGAGTAAAAAAGTTCTTCTTCTTCTTCTTCGTCGTCGTCGTCGTCTCGAACGCGCGAACTCTTCCGCACCTCCAAATTCACATCCGCCCCGAACTTCTCCTTCAATAAAACCACAATCTCTGGTTTATCGTTTTCGCACGCTGCCATCATCGCCGTTCTCCCTCCGATTTTCGTGATTCTATTCGCGTCCGCTTTGTATTCTTCGCACAATTTTTTCACCGCTTTTTCGTACCCCATCGCGCTCGCAGCGATCAGTGCCGTCTGGTCGTTCGCGATGGATTCGTACTCCACGAAACCTTCGCCACCTTCGCCGTGATGTTCGGCAAATTGACACAAAACATCGATCAGTTTTAAATTATTCGCCGAAGTTGCGGCGAGTAACGGCGTCACGCCGTGCATCTCCACCGAAACCAACGACGGTTTCTTCTCGAGCAAAGAGGAAATCATCTTTTCCGACGAATTTGACGCATCATCCAACGCTTCATCACCACCACCTTCTCCACACAGGCGAATCAACGCGCATAAATCTCGCCGCTCCTGAATCTCCTCG
>ENA-UOXV01003388-UOXV01003388.1-marine-metagenome-genome-assembly--contig:-NODE-3388-length-19433-cov-7.312158_pt1 | contig 19433 bp, 18 predicted proteins | sample MGYA00238165_ERZ766961 | MGnify/ENA primary metagenome ERZ766961 (study PRJEB28924, sample SAMN03173240) | marine metagenome | biome: Marine; feature: Water; material: Subsurface seawater | place: North...
TGGAAATATGAAGAGAGATTTCACTTTTATTAGTGACATAATCAATGGGATAAAAGTTGCAATTAATAAAAATTACAAACAGGAAATTTTTAATTTAGGAAACAATAAAAGTATTAACCTCTTAGATTTTATTAGTGTAATTGAAAATGAATTGAATAAAAAAGCAATAATTAATTTTAAACCTATACAATCAGGGGACGTAAAAGAAACTTTTGCAGATATAAGTGAATCAAAAGAAAAATTAGGTTTTCAACCAAAAATCACGCTTGAAGAAGGCATCTCTAAATTTGTTGATTGGTACAAAAATTCTATATAGACCAATGTAAATATTTTATTAATTAAGTATTATTTGCGATTTTGATAATATACTGACCATAAGAAGTATTTGAAATTTGGTTACCAATTTTTAAAAGTTTCTTTTTATTAATGTATCCCATGTGATAAGCAATTTCTTCTATGCATGAAATTTTCATACCTTGTCTTTTTTCCAAAGTTTGAACAAATAATGAAGCTTCCATAAGAGAGTCATAGGTACCTGTATCTAACCAAGTATAGCCGCGCTCCATTTTTTCAACTTTTAATCTTTTTTGATTGAGATAGGTTTTATTTATATCAGTTATTTCTAATTCACCACGCTTTGATGGTTTTTGATTTTTTGCTATTTCAATTACATCATTCGGATAAAAATATAAACCAGAGACAGCATAGTTACTTTTTGGTTCTTCAGGTTTTTCTTCAATTGATATTGCATTAGCGTTTAAGTCGAAATCAACTACGCCATATCTTTCAGGATCATTAACATAGTAACTAAAGACAACTGCGCGATTTTTTTTAACTTTATTAACACATTCTTTTAATTTTTGAGGTAAGCGGCCACCATAAAAAATATTATCACCTAAAATTAAACATACATCATCATTATCAATAAAATGTTCTCCTAAAATAAATGCTTGTGCTAAGCCATCTGGAGATGGTTGGACTTTATATGTAAATTTTAATCCAAGCTCAGCGCCATCACCAAGTAAAGATTTATAATTATCTATATCAGATGGACTTGAAATTATTAAAATATCTTTTATACCAGCTAACATTAGTGTAGATAAAGGATAATAAATCATTGGTTTATCATAAATTGGAATAAGCTGTTTGCTAGTTACTTTTGTCGCAGGATAAAGACGAGAGCCACTTCCTCCTGCTAGTATAATACCCTTCATTTTATTTAATATCTTCTTTGTTTAGTTTTTTAATAATTAAAAGTTAAATAAAGATTGTACTTTTAATCATTAAAGTTTTAATAAGTTGAATATCTTCAATGTGAAATAAATTAATTTTATTTTTTGTTATTCTCAAGATAATAACTTTTTATTGGTTTTAATAGATTATTTAATTCGTAAATAAGTGGAACTCCTGTTGGAATATTTTTTTCTATAATTTTTTCATCTGAAATATTATCTAAATATTTTATTATACCTCTTAACGAATTTCCATGAGCAACTATAAGAATTTTTTTACCACTTTTTAATTTAGGTTCAATTTCATTTTTAATAATAGGCATAAGTCTATTAATTGTATCCTTTAAGGATTCGGATGATGGAAGCTGATCAGGCTCTAAATTTTTATAACGACTATCAAAAGATGGATGACGTTCATCTTTTTTATGTAACGGTGGCGGTGGAGTACTATAGCTTCGCCTCCAGATATGTACTTGTTTATCACCAAATTTTTTAGCTGTATCTAATTTATTTAGTCCTTGAAGAGATCCGTAATGACGTTCATTTAGTCTCCATTCAAATTGTATAGGAATATTATTAATATTCATTTGATTTAAGCATATATGCATTGTGTCAATAGCACGTTTTAAAACAGAAGTGAAGATTAGATCAAAGCTAAAGCACTCACTTTTTAGTAGTTGTCCAGAGTGTTTTGCTTCTTCAATCCCTCTTTCGGATAAATTTATATCTGTCCAGCCTGTAAACCTGTTTTCTAAATTCCATTTACTTTCACCGTGTCGAAGCAATACAAGCTTATACATAAGTTAATAGCACTTCATTTTTTTCAATTTTCTAAGCCTAGTCTTTCTTGATGGTATATTTTTTTTTGTATTTTTCTCCACCATTTCTCATTTTTAAGGTACCAGTTAATAGTTTTTCTAATACCAGATTCCAAATCTTCTTTAGGCTTCCAATTAAAATCATTTTTCATTTTTGAAGTATCAATTGCATATTTAAAATCATGACCTGGACGGTCCTTAACATATGTTATCAAAGCCTTATAAGATTTAGAGCTTTTTAAAGGTTTTTTCTCATCAAGTATTTCACAAATTTTATTTACTATATCAATATTACTTGTTTGGTTATTTCCACCAAAATTATAAGTTTCTCCAATTTTTCCATTTTCAATTATAATATCAAGAGCAGTACAATGATCATCGACAAATAACCAATCACGAATATTTTTACCGTTGCCATAAATTGGAAGAGGTCTCTCATTAAGGCAATTAATTATTATAAGTGGAATTAGTTTTTCAGGAAATTGATATGGACCATAGTTATTTGAACAGTTTGTTACTATAGCGGGTAAATTATATGTTTTTTGCCAAGCTTTAACTAAGAAGTCAGATCCAGCTTTAGAAGCTGAATATGGTGAGCTAGGATTATAAGGGGTGGATTCAGTGAATAGTGATTTATCATTTATTGAGCCAAAAACCTCATCAGTGCTAACATGAATAAATCTAAAATTATTTTTAGTATTTTTCCAATGCTCCAAAGATGCTTGTAAAAGAGTTGCTGTTCCAACAAGATTAGTTTTAACAAAAATAAGTGGATCATCAATAGATCTATCAACATGAGATTCTGCAGCAAAGTGAACAACTACATCAGGATTAAAATCTCTAAAAGCTTTGTTTAAGCATTTAATATCGGAAATATCACCATGAACAAAAGTATAGTTTACATTATCATTTAAAATTGAAAGATTCTCAATATTTCCAGCATATGTTAGACTATCGATATTTAAAACTTTGTTTCGTCTTTTTATTACTTGCCTTATTACGTAATTACTACCAATAAAGCCACATCCTCCAGTTACTAGTATTTTCATTTAAATAATTTACTAAATTTATTTCATTAATAATAATTATGTATGCTGAATATTTTCATAGTAAAATTGAAATAATATTTTAATAAAAGATACAAACAAATATTTATTTAAATATTCACATTTATAAATTTTAATTAATGTTTTATTTATTATATGTGTATATTTATATTCTTAGTATCTTCTATCAGGTTTCACATGCTAGTGTGGTTGTGACTGATGGGGCGGAGCCGTTCAAATAGCTACATAGTTTTAAAATTTAAAATATGAAAAGGAGCATTGTTTGATTAAAAATCTTAATTATCATAATATTATTATATTTGTAATGTTCATTTCAAATATATATTCTCAATCAATTCAAGAATTACAAAGAATGAAGTCTGAATATGAAAAAATAGATCAAAATAATTCACAACTTGATCGACCCAGTAATAATCAAAATCAAATTCAATCTAATTTGCCTAACAAGGCAAATTTAATTCCATTTAGTTCAAATCAAATATCTGATTCTACAGATAATAAATCAAAATTTTTTGGTTACAACTATTTAATGCCAAAAGACACTGTATCGTTTTGGGAAAATTTACCTACTCCTTCAAATTATTTACTTGGTCCTGGCGATGAAATTATAATTACTTTATGGGGGGAAACTCAATTTAGGCAAACATTTATTATTTCAAGGGATGGAAAAATTTATGATAATAAAGTAGGCCTTTTAAACCTTACTGGAAATTCTATTGAAGATGCAAAAAAATATTTGCTTAATCAGTTTAGTAGAATTTATTCAACGCTCAAGGGTAAAACTCCCTCCACATATATTGATGTTTCTTTGGGGCAATTACGTTCAATTAACATTAACTTTGTTGGAGAGGTTATGAATCCTGGTGTGTATCCAGTTCATCCTTTCTCATCAGTTATAACGGGCTTGATACAAGCTGGTGGAGTTGATACAACCGGTACTTTAAGAAATATTAAAATTATAAGAAATGGTGATGAATCAATCGACGTTGACTTGTACAATTACTTTCTAAAAGGTAGCTTGCCTAAGAATATCCAACTTCGAGATCAAGATATAGTATTTGTACCAGTTAGAAAATCAAAAATAACAGTTGATTCATCTGTAGTTCGTCCAGGTTACTATGAAGCCATACCTGGTGAAACCATAATGAATATAATTGAATATTCTGGAGGTCTTAATGAAAAAGCCTCTAATGTTATAGGTATTAATCGCATTATACCTTTTAAAAAACGTGAATTAACTAAAAGAACTAATAAAAACTACTATATAGATTATGATTTGAGTGCTAATGAAAAAGTAGTCAATGGAGATATAATAACTGTTCAAAAAATATTTAATTCAGTTAGCGAGGTTGAAATTATAGGTCAAGTTAAAAGACCTAACGTTTATTATCATTATCCAGGAATGACGCTCAAAGATTTAATTTTATTAGGTGGTGGTTTTTCAGATAGCACGTTTCTTAATTCAGTTTATAAAGGACGAGCAGAATTAGTAAGAAAAAACCCTTTATCACGTTTTGAAGAAGTAATCAAAATAGATTTATCAAAAGTAATTAATGGAGGTGTTGGAGGTAATATATTATTGCAAAATCTAGATAGATTTGTTGTTCATGCTAATCTTAATTTTTTTGAAAAAGAAAACATTCAAATACTTGGCGAAGTAAATATTCCAGGAATGTATCCATTAACTTTGGAAAATGAGAGCTTATCATCTTTTTTAGACAGAGCAGGAGGGCTTACAACAAAAGCTTTAAATGATGGTATTGAAATATATAGAGATAGCAAATATTTTAATAATATTAATGAATTTATAAAACCAATTTATGAAGACAATTTAATTGAACCAGTGCAGTTAGAGGAAAATAAAGAGCCTAGTAGAATTAGAGTTGCTTGGAAAAATAAAAAGATTTTATTGATGCCGGGTGATAGTGTTGTAGTCAAAGAAAACACAAGAACTATTAAAATTTCAGGAGAAGTTTATAATCCTGGGTTAGTTGAATTTAGAAAAGGTAAATCTTTAAGATATTATATTAACTCTGTTGGTGGGATTACTAATAAAGGAAGTAGAACCGATATTATAGTGGTTTATGCAAATGGTCTTGTTAGCCCAAAAAAATGGTTTTTTTCACCAAAAGTTGAAAATGGATCTATAATAATAATTAATAGAAAACCTCTTCAAGAACCATTTGATTTAACTCAATTTGCAACAAATTGGACATCAATTATTGCTTCAGTAATCACAACAATTATTCTTTCTAAGCAGGCTTAAGTAAGTTGATTTATTTGAAATAAAATGAAATTTTATGAACTAGAAGCAATAATGCACTCCCAAGATGTTTTTACTCTTGCAGAGATAGCAAGGAATTTAAACTCGAGTCCTCAAGCAGTTTCAAATTGGAAAGCAAGAGATCAAGTTCCAAATCATATAATAGCTCAAGTAAAATCTTCACAACTATCTAGTACTACCTCAAAGAGTCGTCAAAATTTTTTTTCAGAACAAAATTTTGATGAAAATTCAATTTCATTATCTGACATTCTTCTTTCAATGGCTCAACAATTAAAGATTATTGTTTTAGTTCCATTTATCACAATTTTTATTTCTTTCACTTATGTTAAGTTTATCCAAGAGCCTTTATATGTGAGTACCGTTAAAGTTTTATTGCCTCAATCTAGAGCTGGTGGACTAGGTGGGCTTTCAGGTCTAGCATCACAATTTGGTGTAAATGTACCTTCTGGAGTTCAGGCTGATTTATCAAGTCCTTCACTTTTTCCTGAATTACTAAAAAGTAGAAAATTTGCTGAAAAAATTCTTGAAAAGAAATTTTATACAGAAAAATATAATAAAGAGCTCCCACTATTGGCAATTTTAACTAGCGGTCTTAGTCAGCCTGATTATGGAAAAGACACTTTGATAACTAAAGTAATGGGAACATTAAATGAAGTTATAAAATTCGACCAAGAGCTTTCATTTAGTATAATTAAAGTAACAACTTTCGAACCAGTCTTTGCAAAAGAGTTAGCAGAGGTAGTCTTAACTGAGCTTGAAGCACTAAATCGTTATTTTAAAAGTCAGTCTGTAAATGAAAAAACTTCTTTTATACAACAAAGAATTGAATCTGTCAGAGAAGAGCTAAGACTATCTGAAAAATATTTTAAAGAATTTAAAGAGCAAAATCGACAATTATTTTCGCCTGCGCTTCAATTAGAGCAAGATCGTTTAAGTCGTGATGTTGATGTTCAAAAAGGTATATATCTTACATTAAAACAACAATTAGAGCTTGCGAAAATTGAAGAAGTTCAAGAAACCTCAATTGTTCAGGTGCTTGATGAGCCACAAGCTCCTTTAAATCCAAGTAACAAAAAAATAAAAAATGCTATTTTATTATCAGCAGTTTTAGGTCTTGGTATAGGTATAATTTTAGGTTTCATTAGGTCATATCTTGACAACAGTAATATTTCCGAAAGAAAAAAGCTTTTTAGAGTTAAAAACTTTATTAAAAAGAAAAGTAAAGACTTTATTTTTGATAAGCGTATTACAGGAATAATTAGTCTATTATTAATTTTTGGGTTACCCTATTATTTGAGCTATAAATCAAAAGTTCCAGTCTATTTTGGTATGTATTCAAGCAAAATTATGTTACTTAATATTTTTTATGTGATTTCATTAATTATTACTTCTTTTCTCTTTATAAAAGAAACTCGTAAAAAATAAATTAATGTTTATAAACTAAGGAAATTAAATGAATCAATTTAATTTTATTTTCAAAGGTAATATTTTTTTTGGAATAGGTGCCAGAAATAATATTGACATGATACTTAAGACTAACAATTATCAAAAAGCATGTATTGTTATAGATCATGCGTTAATGTCTGTTCCATTGATACGTGACTATATATCTAAATTCAAATGTGAATCTAAAATAATTATTTGTGATATTTCTGAGCCTAATTATAATAGTTTAGAAGAGAAAAGAAAAGAGCTTGATAATATTAGGTTTGATGTTTTTATAGGCATTGGTGGAGGAAGCGCACTTGATTTAGCAAAGGGCCTATCAGTTTTATCTGAAAATAATGGGCCAGCTATTTCATACAGAGGATTTAATAAGTTTAATCCAAAAATACCGCCAATCATTGGTATTCCAACAACTGCAGGTACTGGAAGTGAAATTACTCCAAACGCATCATTTATTGATAGTAATGAAAAAAAGAAAATGGGTATAAATGGAGAAGCAATAAGACCTAAATATGCTATTTTAGATCCTGAAATGACTCTATCGTGTCCTTTGGGAGCAACAATTTCAGCAGGCGTTGATAGTTTGGTTCATGCAACAGAAGCATTTAGCGCAAAAAAATCAAATAAAATGGCTAACCTTTTTGCTAAGGAAGGCTTTAAAATTGTTATTGATAATCTTCCATTAATTGCTGATAATTTAGATAATAATAAAGTTCGTGAAAAGTTAATGTATGGAGCTTTTTTGTCAGCGATCGCTCTAATGAATTCTGGTACAGGACCAGCAGCAGCTATGTCTTATCCTTTAGGTGTTCGTTTTGGTGTTCCACATGGAATTGGTGGGGGAATTTTTTTGCCACACGTTATTAAATACAATATTGATCAAGGATTTTATAACTATGGTAATCTTTACCCATTTAATAATAGAAATAAATCAGAAGATGCACTTGCAAAAGATTTTTTGAATCTTATTAATAAAACTTGGAAAATCATCAAAGTCCCTGAAGATCTTAGAAAGTTTGGAATGGTAGATAGTGATATTGATTTATTTGTATCAGATACTATGGATCTAAGAGGTGCGCTAGATCAAAATCCAAAAGAATTCTATGAGAATGAGATTAAATTAATTTTAAAAAAATTGAAAATAGGATAAATTTATGCCCGGATTTGAAGTTTTAGGAAAAGAAGAATTTTTAGAATTAAAGCATCTATTTGATGAGAGTAAAATTTTATTTCGCCACAGTTTTGATAACCTAAGAAATAATATTTATAAAGTAAAAGAATTTGAGGAAGCATTCTCAAAAAGAATGAGAGTCCCTCATTCTCTTGGTGTAACATCTGGAACATCAGCATTACGTATTGCCTTGGAAGCGTTAGGCCTATCAAATAATGACGAAGTAATTACACAATCATTTACTTTTGTTGCAACAGTCGAAGCAATTATTGAATCTCGGTGCATTCCTGTAATTACAGAGATTGATAAAACTTTAAATATGTGCCCTTATGATTTAGAAAAGAAAATTACAAAAAAAACAAAAGCTATTATAGCGGTACATATGTTGGGTGTTCCAGCAAATTTAGAAAAAATAAAAAAAATTGCGGAGAAATATAATATTCCTCTAATCGAAGATACAGCTTGGGGTTGTGGTGGATATTATCAAGACATTCCATTGGGTACATATGGAGATATTGGAACCTATAGTTTTGATTTTGCTAAAACAATTACTACTGGTGAGGGCGGTATGGTAGTTTTTAAAGATAAAAAATTATATGAAAAAGCTGCTGCATGGCATGATCATGGTCACGAGAATAATCCAAAATTCCCAAGATGGGAGGATAGTCGTGCTAGTAGTGGTTTTAATTATCGGATGAATGAAATGCAAGGAGCTGTTGGATTAGCACAGCTAAAAAAGTTAGATTTTGTCGTTAATGAACAAAGAAAAAATGCTGAAATCATTAAAAATTCAATTATTGATTTACCAATAAAAATGAGGGAAATACCAGCTAACTCATTTGAGACTTGTGATGCTTTAGTCTTTTTTGTGGAATCAAACCAAAAAGCAATAATTTGTAGGGATGAATTAATCAAAGTTGGTCTTGGGACAAAAATTCTTCCAGAAGCAATTACATGGCATTTTGCAGGAACATGGAACCATATGCCTTCATTAATGAAAAGAAATGGGAAAGAATTAAAAAATGCTTTTCCTGAATCAATTGATCTTTTAAATAAATCAGTATCAATTCCAATATCAATTAATATGATAGATAACTTTGATAAGAAAATTAAACAAGCGCTCTCAATAGCTTTATTATAATGAAAGTACCCTTTGTCTCTGTAATTATACCTGTATATAATCAAGAAAAATGGATTGGTAGATGTTTGCGCTCTTTATTAAACCAAAGTATGCCGCGGGATGAGTATGAGCTAATTGTAATTGAAGACGGAAGTCAAGATAGGTCCAACTATGCTCTAGATTTATTTATTGATGAGATTGAACTTATAAAAAATAAAAAAAATTTAGGTCTTCCTGCTGCACTTAATAAAGGAATAAAAAAAGCTAAAGGGAAGCATATAGTTAGAGTTGATTCTGATGACTATGTTAATGAATACTTTCTTTTTATGATGCATGAATTTTTAGAGCAAAATAAATATATGGATGCAGTTTCCTGTGATTATTTATTAGTTGATGATAATGAAAAAGTAATTGAGAGAAAAAATTGTATTAAAGATCCTATTGGATGTGGAATTATGTTTAAGTCAACTCATTTATTTGAGATTGGTCTATATGATGAAGATTTCAAGCTAAGCGAAGAGCGTGAAATTCGATATCGTTTTGAAAAAAATTATAAAATCCACAGATTAGAACTTCCAATGTATAGATATCGAAGACATGAAAATAATATCACGAATGATCATTCTGCTTTGGCTTATCACAATAAAAAATTAAAAGATAAGCACGGATTAAAGTGAAAAATTCAAGAATAAGTATTCAACTTGGTAGCAAAGTTATTTTTAAATTATCAAAACCGTACATTATTGCTGAAATTGGAGTTAATCATGAAGGATCAATGCATCAAGCAAAAAAGCTTATTTCATTAGCGAAAGAAGGGGGTGCTGATGCAGCTAAATTTCAAACTTATAAAGCAGATACACTAGCCTCAAAACATTCCCCTTCTTATTGGGACACAACTAAAGAGCCAACAACAAGTCAGCATGAATTATTTCAAAAATATGATAATTTTGAAAAAGAAGATTATTTTGAATTATCTGAATATTGCAGATCAATAGAAATTGATTTTATTTCAACACCTTTTGATAATAATTCGGTCGATTATTTAGACTCTTTAATGCCTTTTTATAAAATAGCTTCAGCCGATATAACAAATATTCCACTCCTTCGTAAAATTGCAAAAAAAGAAAAACCAGTTATTCTCTCTACAGGAGCATCAAATTTAGAAGAAATAGATTTAGCCCTTAAAACACTAAATTCTAGTGGATGCAAAGAAGTTGCTTTATTGCATTGTATTCTAAATTACCCTACACCGTTTGAAAAAGCTAATCTCAATATGATTAAAGGTTTAAAGCAAGTATATCCTAATAATATCATTGGTTATTCAGATCATACTTTACCTGATAATGCTATGTCTTCTTTAGTTGCCGCATACACTTTAGGTGCGGTAATAATTGAGAAGCATTTTACAGATGATAAAAGTTTGCCAGGAAATGATCATTATCATGCTATGGATGTTGAAGATTTAAAGTGTTTTTTAAAAATTATTAATAATCTCTATAATTCATTGGGTAGTAGCATTAAGAAGCCGATCAAATCAGAACAAATATCTCGATTAAATGCACGTAGAAGTATAGTCTTAAAAAGAAATATTCAATCAGGGCATAAACTAGAAGAAAGTGATATAACGTATAAAAGACCAGGCACTGGTATTAGTACATTGTATTGGGATGAAGTAATTGGTAGAGAATTAAATAAAGATCTACTTGAAGATGATATTCTTCAATGGGAATATTTAAAATAGAAGATAATAAATTAAGCCGGCAGATCAATTTATTATTGGAAAAACTTTTTCCAATAAATAGATCATTGACAGGTGAAGGTAATTTAAAAACTCTTGAAATTTTAAATGAAATCATTCCATTAAACATAAAATATATTAATTCTGGTGAAAAAGTTTTTGATTGGACTATTCCAAAAGTTTGGAGCATTAAAACGGCATATGTTAAGGATAGTTCTGGTAAAAAGATTATTGATTTTGGAGATAATAATCTTCACGTAGTTAATTATAGTATTCCAATTAATAAAAAAGTAACATTTAAAGAGTTAGAACTCCGACTTCATACATTAAAAGATCTTCCAAAAGCTATACCTTATAGAACCTCCTATTATAAGGAGGATTGGGGATTTTGTATTCAATATGAGAAGTTCTTAAAGCTTGATAAAAATGAGACGTATGAAGTATTTATCGATTCTAAACTTGAGAATAAATCTATGGTATATGCTGATTTTACCATTAAAGGTGAAATAAATAAAGAATATGCATTTTCTACTTATTTTTGCCACCCATCTATGGCAAATGATAATTTATCTGGATTGATTATTCAAACACTTTTAGCCTCGATGATATCAAAACAAAATCCATATTATTCTTATAGATTTATTTTTGTTCCAGAAACAATTGGTGCAATTACTTATTGTAGTTTAAATACACAAATAATGAAAAATATTGAAGCAGGATTTATTTTATCAAATGTAGGGGGTCCAGGAAATTTTAGTTTCAAGGAAAGTTTTGATAATAAACACTATATAAATTTTGTTATTGAACAAGCATTTAAAGATCTAAAACTAAAATACAAAACTTATCCTTTTGATATTCATGGTAGTGATGAAAGGCAATACTCATCAATCAATTTTAGAATAAATATGCCATCAGTCCACAAAGACAAATACTATGAATATAAAGAGTATCATACTTCTCTTGATAATTTAGATTTTGTTAATTCTGACAATTTAATGCAATCATTTTACGTTTATAAAAAAATAATTGATATACTTGAGTCCAATAGAACATATTTAAATAATAAAACAGAATGTGAAGTTCATCTAGGAAAATACGATTTATACCCTAAAATGAGTGGACATATAAACCAAAAAGTTTCTGGTGAAAAAAATGAATTAGAACTAGATCAGATACTTTGGTTGCTTTTTTTATGTGATGGAAGTAAAAATATATTAGAAATTTCAAAACATACAAGTTTTAATCCAATCAAACTTTTCAACATTGCCGAGAAGTTAAAAAAGAAAGGTATCTTATCTATTGCAAAATAATCATGAATTAAAAATTGTTTCAATAGGAGGTAACCACAACAGGCATCTTTATTATATAAATACAATCCAAAAAAATTTTTATTTAAGTGGGTCTATTATTGAAAAACGTGAAAATTCATTGCCGAAACCGCCAAAAGAGACTAGGGGTTTAGATAAAAAAAACTTCATTAAACATTTTCATGATAGAGAAAAAGCTGAAAAGAAATATTTTGGTAAACAAAAATATCCACAGTGTGATATTTTAGAAATATTATCTAATGAATTAAATACAGAAAAAACTAAAAATTTTATAAATAAAATAAAACCTGATTTAGTTTTAATCTTTGGTTCAGGCTTAATTAAAAATCCTCTTGCAAAAGTTTTACCAAAAAATACAATAAATTTACATCTTGGGCTATCTCCAAGATATAGAGGCTCGGCCACACTTTTTTGGCCGTTTTATTTTTTAGAACCTAACTTTGCTGGCTCAACTTTTCACTATATCATTAATGAACCAGATGCAGGGGATATTATACATCAAGTAGTACCAGAATTAGATTTATTAGATGGTATTCATGATGTTTCATGTAAAGCTGTGATTAGTGCAACAAATGATGCAGTTATCCTAGTTGAAAACTTTACAAATAATAGATCATTTAAGCGATTTAAACAAAAAAGTTCAGGAAAAAACTTTTTGACTAAAGATTTTAAACCAGAGCATTTAAGAATGATATATAATGTTTATAACAATAATATTGTAAAAGAATATTTAAATGGAAATTTAATTGGTAAAGACCCAAAGCTAATAAAACAATTTTAGAAATATATATGATCAAAGAACCGAATATTATTGGTGTTATTCAATCACGCATGGGCTCAAAGCGATTCCCTCAAAAAATGGCTGTTAAATTGGGAGATTGTTCTATAATTGAGTGGGTATTAATTAGATCTAAAAACATTAATCTTTTAGATAAGCTAGTTTTAGCAACATCAACTTTAGCTGAGAATGATTATCTAATTGATCATTCTAAAGCGTTATCCGTTTCAACTTATAGAGGAAGTGAAAATGATGTTTTATCTAGATTTGTAGAAATTTCAAGAAGAGAAGATGCAGACATAATTATTAGGATTTGTGCAGATAATCCATTCATTGACCCAATTGAAATTGACCGCTTAATTAATTTCTTTAAATCAAATAAGTGTGATTACTCATTTAACCATCAAGATAAACTAGGTTCTGGTTATGCTGATGGTTTCGGTGCCGAAATTTTTTCATCGAATTTATTGTATTATATTAACAATCAAACTTTAGATGATAGCCATCGGGAACACGTAACCAAGTACATATGGGACAATAAAAAATTATTTAAAATAAAACCGCTTAAATCTCCTAAAAATCTAAATTATCCATTATATAAATTTGATATTGATACTTTTCAAGATAAAAAAAAGTTAGATAATTTAATCTCAGAAGGAATTTCGATAAATAGTGATGCGGCAAGTATTATTAATGCATATAAAAGTATAGTTAATTAAGTTTGTGAACAAAAAAGAAATTCCTTTAGATTTAAAAAGTTTAAGCCTTCAAAATTTTGAAAGTTTAAGAGGAGAGATTCCAAATGAATTTTTTAAAATAGAGTTTTATAATCAAATTTCATTTATAATATTTGAGCATTTAAATATATCTTTTAAAAAATGCGAAGAACTGTTGATGAGTAAAAATCAAAATAAATTTGATAATTTAATTGCTTTATTCTATCACCATATTAATGCATTACTTTGTTCTTATCTTTTTAGTATTTCAGAATTAAACATAATTAATAAAAAGAATGCTAAGGGTTTATTTAGTAATCAGCAAAAAGAATGGTCTATTAGTTACTCCCAAATAAATTCAAATAAATATAATTTGCCAACGACAAAGCGATTATTAAAAGAAAATGTTAAGCGTTTCTTTGATCTTTTAAATAATCCAAAATATAAATTAAAAGATTCAAAAGTCTTCTTACATCCTGGATGCTCATCAGAGTCAATTAAAATAGTAAATTTTTTAAATAAAAAAAATATCACTATTTCAAATAATATAAAAGTTTTTTCAAATAAGGTGAATATAAAATTAGTAGATGAGCAGCTTTTAATTCTCAAAAATGAGATATCTCATATTTGTAATAAATTTAATTCTAAAGATTCTAAGATTGTTCTTTCTTTAGAAATAATAATCTATAATATTATTTCTAAAAAAATTAAAAAACATGTATCATCAAAACAAGGTCCTAAGTATAAATTTAAATTTGCAGTTTTAGATAGTTTAGGTGATTTAGAGTCAAGAAAAATTGCAATGCAATGTCGATCTCAAAATATTCCTGTTATGAGTCTTGCTCATGGAGAAAGTAGAATTATGGATGAGCCTTTATTTGGTCCAGTAGAATTAACATATTGCAATTATTATATTAGTTATGGTACAAAATCCTGTTCTTCTTTAAAAAATGGAAAGTACACTAAAAGCTTATTTGATGATGAATTAAAGATTATTCCATCAAGTAGTAACCAAGTATTTAATTTATTTAAAAAAAATACGATTAATAAAATCAAAAATATCAACTCTAAAAAAGTAATGTATGTTCCTACAAGCTTTAGTGGAAATGCACGATATGGCCCATTTAGAGATATCCATGATATAGCTTATTTATATTGGCAACGTGAATTAATTAAATTGATCCAAAGTAATTTGAACCCTAAAAAAATCTCTATCAAGTATCATCTAAAATCTAAGTTTAACTTTTATCTTGATATGCTTGGGCTAGAAGTCATTAAACAGGGTAATTTTTTAGACTATATTAATAAATGGGATTTATTTATATTTGATTTTCCTGGGTCTGCATTTTCTTTAGCATTAGCTACTGATAAGCCAGTAATTTATTTTGATGTAGGATTTAGAAACTTAACTAAAGACGCATTAATTGCCATAAAAGAACGATGTATCTATGTTAAACTAAATCCTAGTAAGCCAAATTTTAATATAAAATTTTTTAGAAATGAATTATTAGATCAAAAAATTAATAATTTTACAGAAAGTTTTTGTTTAGGTGGTCTCGACAAGAATAGAGAAGAAACAATTTCTCAAAGTATATATAAATATCTTTAAATGAAGTAGAAAGTTCATGCTAATAAAAAGAATAATTAAAAAACTATTTTTTCCTAAAGCTATAAATTCTGTTAATATTAATGCCTGTAATATTTTTCAGGAGCTAAGCTATATTGATTTTAAGTTAAAGCCTGCTTTGTTAGATGAATATTTATGTAATTTATACGATTTAGATTCAAAAATTAAATTTTTTTCATTTAGAAAATTTTTTAAACTTCCTCAAGTGGTTGAGAACTATGTTTATAATTTAAAAAACTCATTTAAATCTTTTTCGATAGAAAAAAATGATATTATTATAGATATAGGAGCTCATCATGGAATATTTACAATTAAGCTAGCCTCTCTAGGTGCTAAAGTTCATTCATTTGAACCAAATCCTATGAGTGTTGAAATAATAAATAAGAATATTGAAGCTAATAGTTTTACTATAACACCTATTGTAAATAATTATGCAGTTAGCCTTCACGATAATGAATCCGTCAATTTTGATTTAGGGGTAAGATCTACTGCTGGCTCTATTAAAAATTTGAAACATAAAGAACTTCAATCAGGAGAGAAGATAAAGGTTAATACTTTAAATATTGATAATTACATAATTAACAATAAGTTAAAAAACATTAAACTATTAAAGATGGATTGTGAGGGAGCAGAGTATGAAATTTTTAAATCATCCAGTCAGATTTATAATATTAATTATTTGATTATTGAAGCTCATGAAACATTAGTAAATACCCCGGAAGATTTAATTAAAGAATTAAATTTAAATGGATATAAAGTTAATAAAGTGAAAGCGAATTATGGAGCATATGAATTATACTGCAAAAAACAATAAAACAATATTAGTAGGAACAACATCTTTTGCATCAATTTCAAGTTTACCTTTTGATATCTTAAATGAATCAGAATACAAAATAATTGGTGCTAGTGAATTAAATAGAAAATTTACTTTGGAAGAGCTTGAGAAAATATTACCATCATGTATTGGAGTAATAGCTGGCACCGAGCCTTACAATGAAAGAGTCTTATCTTTAGGTAAGACTCTTAAGGTTGTCTCAAGGATAGGTGTTGGTCTTGATAATGTAGATTTAGAATATGCAAAAAAGAAAAATATTCTCATTAAGACTACAAAAACAGATCTTTCAATGTCAGTTTCAGAGTTAACTGTTTCTATGATTCTTTCTCTGTATAAGAGATTAAATGATAATCATTTAAATGTAAAAAATAAATCATTTAAAAAAATACCAGGGCAATTGTTAACTGGTAAGACAATAGGTATAGTTGGGCTTGGTAAAATAGGAAAAACAACATTAAAACTATTAAACAGTTTTAATTGTAAGTTTTTAGCTTATGATAAAATTCATGACGAAGAGTTTTTAGAAGATTATAATGTTGAGAAATCAACAATAAATAATTTGTTTGCTCATTCAGATATTATTTGTTTGCACACTAGTTATAATCCTGAATTGCGTCATTTAGTAAGTAAAGAGCTTTTAAATCATTGCACAAAAAATCCAATTATTATTAATACTTCTAGAGGACAAATTATTAATGAGAAGGCTCTTATTGAAGCGCTTGATAAAAATAAAATATCTGGGGCTGCGCTTGATGTTTTTGAGGTTGAACCGTATCAAGGCCCATTGTGTGAAAGAAATGATGTTCTTTTGACTCCACATATTGCCTCATATTCAAAAGAAATAAGAGAAGCTATGGAAGTTGAGGCAGTTGAAAATCTAATGAATAATCTATAATAATTTATATGGAAGATATTCTAAATAAATTTAAGTATCCTGAATCATTAATTACTGAAAATAATTATTGGTATATTTTATTAAGGCCAGATCAAGCAACTTTTTGTTCTATGGTTTTAATATCAAAAGATGCTAAAAATTATTCTTTTTCTAATTTAAACATAAATGAGCAAGAAAAGATGTTTGCCTCTTTAAAAAGTATTGAAAAAGTTTGCTATGAAAAATTAAAATGTGAAAAAATAAATTTTTTAGCTTACATGATGGTTGATCCAATTGTCCATTTTCATATTTTTCCTAGATATAAAGACCTAAGAGTTTTTAAAAATATAAATTATTGTGATCCTGGTTTTCCAGGTGTTGTTGATTTGAATCATATTAATTTGATTGATCAAAAACACTATCAACTTTTAGTAGTTTACTTAAGAGGTTTATTTAATGAAGAATAAAATATCTTTAGGCTCTTGGATTACATTAGGGCATTTTTCAATTGCTGAAATTATGTCAAAAGCTGGATTTGAGTGGCTTTGCATAGACCTTGAACATTCGGTTATTGATTTATTTGAGGCTGAACAGTTAATTGCTTCGATTTCATCTAATGGTTGTGTTCCTTATGTTAGAGTTGGAGCTAATGATCCAACAATAATTAAAAGAGTATTAGACGCTGGTGCAAGAGGCATTATTATTCCAATGATTAATTCAGCTAAAGATGCAAAAAAAGCAGTATCCGCTTGCAAATATCCTCCTAAAGGTACTAGAGGTGTCGGTTTAGCTAGGGCTCAAGATTATGGATTTAATTTTGACGAATATGCAAAAAAAATTAATGATGAAGTAAAAGTAATAGTTCAAATTGAACATTATAAAGCAATTAAAAATTTAGAGCAGATAATTAAAGTTGAAGGTGTTAGTGGAACTATAATTGGGCCATATGACCTTTCTGGATCTATTGGTCTGCCGGGTCAGTATGATAAACCTGAGGTAATAGAATTATTAAGTACTTATGAAAAAATTTGTAAAGAACATAGTTCTCCACTTGGATTTCATGTTGTCCCCTCAGATTATAATTTAGTTTTAGATAAAATCAAATTAGGTTATTCATTTATAGCATTTAGTCTTGACACTTTATTTTTGGGAACTCAATGTAGAGATCAATTAAATAAAATTAATGAGAGTATTAAATGAGAATTATAGGAATTATTCCAGCTAGAATGGCAAGTACACGGTTTCCTGGGAAACCTCTTGCTAAAATTAATGGAATACCCATGATTGGCCATGTTTATAAAAGGAGTAAAGAAGCAAAAATATTAGATGAAGTTTATGTAGCTACATGTGATAAAGAAATTTTTGAATATATAGAGTCTATAGATGGAAAAGCTATCATGACGGCTGAAAGTCACCAAAGAGCATCAGATAGATCAGCTGAAGCTTTAGATAAAATTGAGAAAGAAAAAAATCATAAAATAGATATCGTAGTTATGATTCAGGGCGATGAACCAATGATTGTCCCAGATATGATTGAAGCATCTGTTGAACCACTTTTTTCTGAAGAAGATATTGACGCTGTTAACTTAATGACTGAAATAAAATCTGTTGGAGAATGGAATGATCCAAATGAAATTAAAGTCGTTGTAGATAGAAATAGCAATGCGCTTTATTTTAGTAGAGAGCCAATCCCCTCTAGTAAAAAATATAATGGTAAAATTAAGGCATATAAACAAGTTTGTGTTATCCCTTTCAAAAGGGAAAGGCTGAAAAAATATTTATCTTTATCTGAAACATTACTTGAGAAGATTGAATCAATAGATATGAATAGAATTTTAGAGAACGGCGGAATAGTTAAGATGGTTCTAACTAATTATCAAACTTTTGCTGTAGATACTCCTGAAGATTTAGAAAAAGTAAAATTATTTTTATAAAATGAGTAATAAACAAATTTTAATTACAGGAGCTACAGGATTTATAGGGTCTCATCTTGTTGAGACTTGTTTAGAAAGAGGGTTTAAGGTTCGTGCTTTTGACCGTTATAACTCAAATAATGATTGGGGATGGCTAGAGGAATCAAAATATAAAAATGAGATTGAAGTTATTCTTGGTGATATAAGAGACTATGATTCAGTTTCAAAGGCGATGAATAATTGTAATTCTGTTTTCCACTTGGCTGCTTTGATCGGAATACCATATTCATATGTTTCACCATTAGCTTATATAAGAACAAATGTTGAAGGGACTTATAATATTTTAGAAGCTGCTAAAAATTTAGAACTAGAAGAAGTGTTAATTACTTCTACTAGTGAGACTTATGGAACTGCTCAAAAGGTGCCAATAAGTGAGGATCATCCAATTGTTGGTCAGTCGCCTTATGCTGCATCAAAAATAGGTGG
>ENA-UOXV01003391-UOXV01003391.1-marine-metagenome-genome-assembly--contig:-NODE-3391-length-19424-cov-6.750529_pt1 | contig 19424 bp, 31 predicted proteins | sample MGYA00238165_ERZ766961 | MGnify/ENA primary metagenome ERZ766961 (study PRJEB28924, sample SAMN03173240) | marine metagenome | biome: Marine; feature: Water; material: Subsurface seawater | place: North...
ATTTGTAAATCACACATGTGCCCATTACCAGCTACCATCTGCTCAAGCTAAGAATAGGCAGATCTCCTGTTACTCGCACTACAGGGTCGCCGTTGCAGAAGATGTCTGCTACGCAGAAGTGGTCTGCTTTAGTGGCTCATGGTCTCAATGGCGCCCGAGGTCATCTCGTCACCCTCGAGCTCGCCAGTGCCGCCACCAAGAGCGATCGGAAGCTGCAGTAGCGGGATATTCAGCGAGAGAAAAGAATGCTGCTGCGCACAAGCGGTGCACTGCCCAACTTCCAGTCCTGCCTCATCTGGAGGGCCGCCGGCCCCCACCAAGCGTTGACAATGGGCGAGGGTATCGACAGGTGGAAACGTAGTTTCGAGATGTATTGGGAGCGTGAACTTGGATTCAAACCTGCTCGTGGTGCTCGTAGCCCAGGTTGAAGGACCAGAGCGAGGTGCGGAGCTGAGTGTAGTTCTTGATGTCGTGGAACCTGTGCATTGCAACAGTGCGTCAGAAGATCAAGCTACAGGTGAAGACGGAATCAGACTGCATTGTCGAAGAACTATTGCCCCCATGCGCACAAGGCCGGGCAAGCCAGGAGCGCCTAGGTTGCAGCTGGGGACTACATTGCGATGTCGGATTTAGGTGAGTTGGCTAAATCGAAACAAAACATTGGGTGATCACTGTTGATTTTGATGGTCAAAATTCCCCGGAGGTCAAATTCCCTGGCGAAGAACTGCGCAATGTCGGGATCATGATTTTATTTGCTCCATTACATCTGCACCCTGCGCCAGCCTTTCTATCGGTGCGTGACCGCCCCAGATGAATGACATATCTCCGTGTAATCGGTCGCGGCACCCGCGGATGCTGCGATCAGAAGCGCCTCGACCTTTCCAAGGGGACACAGCTGATCAGACCCCCGGGTGGTATGTGCCAAAGCGCGGTTTCTGGCAGTACCTCAGACTTGGAGACCAAGTCTTCTCGTCTGGACCCGGCGCTCCGAGGTGCCGACTCAACAGGCCAACCACCCTTCCCGTCCACTGCAACGCGGTCAATCCCCGAACGCTCTCTCATTTGCCGTCTGCGCCCATTCGAGGCCGGGTGAGAAGAGTACGCGGGACGTAGGGCGAAGCCAGATCTATGAAAGAATCCTTTCATTGTGGGGCGTCGCGGGCGCTGAAAGCCTCAGAAGTGGTGTTGGTAGGCATTCAAACCTTGGTGCCTGCCCTGATGAGCGACGCGCGCCAGCAGGTGGTGGCATAACAAAATTCAGGAAACTGGCCTGTGGCTTGTCTCGGGGCCCCGCGTCCTTGGGCGCCGGCTTGTGGATAAGTGGAAACGCCTGCGTAGCGATCACCACGCCTTGATGCGCCACCCAGCAAAAGGGGGTGCTCGAATTGGCGACAGAGACGACACGCAGGGGGAAGAGGGTGGACAATGAAGGAGTGAGAGAGTACAGCGGGGAAAACCTGAGGTGCTGAATACACGTCGCGGCGGTTGTGCTCAAGGTTCAACACCCGCGACTGATAGTGCTGGATTTGACGCGCCTGCTGCGAAACCCTGTCCTCGAGAGCCCGCACCATCCTCTGCAAAAATTCAATGCTCAGAGCAATCGACCATGCCTGAGGGGTTGAGAGCAATGGATCCCACCTGTAGCATAACAGTTTCCTTATCTCCCCTGTCGCTGATCGATTTCCAAGAGGCTTCAAGGGCTTTGTGCTCCTTAATGGTCTGGTCCTAGTTCGCGGCAAGAAGAAGAATAATCAGTGCAGGCAAGCGAGGTCAAACATGAATCGATCACGTGTCCAAGGACCAAGAAACAAAGGGGAGGGAGGGGGGGTTCCCCATGAACCTGCTGTGCAATGGTCTGCTTTAGCAACATGATTTTGTCGGTGAACTTCCTCAGTTCGACTCGTTTCAACTCAACCTGCGGCGTGGTCAGGACCATCACAGTGAGTATGAAACATCTCATTGTGGCGCAAACCGTCAGGACGGCGATCACCTCAAATTTCATGGCCTTGTACTCCTTTTCCATGCGATCATGGTCGCGCCGCACCTCAGACATTTCACGATGGATGTTCTCTATCTCCCAAAGCCGCCGGCTATTCACGATCAGCGTGGACTTGGTCACCTCGTCAACTCGAGTCATGGCGCGTGCCTCGACACTCGCCTCAGTCTGCTCAAGTTTGAGTTGCGTCTCGGTGTGTAGTGCTGCGACCTTTAGGTCAAAGTCACGTTTGAGCTCTCCCATTTCAGCGCCGTGCCGCTCCTGAGTAACCGAGCCGCAGCAGAAGCTCAGTGATTTCACTTCCGATCATGCAAACAATGCTGTTGAAGGTCGGCGACCACAGAGGTTGATGCCAAGCCAGCTCTTTACGGTCCGGGCGAAACCTTCAATTCCTGCACCTCAAGTAAGAGTTCTGAAATTTGACGCTCCATGCGTTCCTTTGTGTGCTTGACTGCAGTGAGTTCTGACAACTGCTGCTTTAGCTCGGCCGTCTCTGTCTCGTACTGCTGCCGCGCAGCCACCTGACAGCCAGAGAGGATGACGCTGCATAGCTGCAAGCAATGCCCAGCAAGCTGTCGCAATGATGTTGTATAAAATCAATTGCATAGGGCGGAATGATCTTACCGCTGTCGCTCGAATATCGCGCAACTCGTCTGCTCGCCCTGTCTTCTCGTCCTTCAGCTCTTGGCGGAGTTGCGTGATCTGCGTCAATACCCACTCGCTCAGTCTACACATGAGTGTCGCATGTTAGCGGATACGGCCTTTCGCACGGAGCAGGGCATCAACCTGACCAGTCAGATCATGAAGGGCCACAGCTTTAGCTTGGTTGTCGCGCTCGAGGTGCTCGAAAACATCCTGCCGGTCATGTGACATCTCACCAGACAGAGCCCTCAGCCTCTCCGCTTCACACCGCAGCTCTTCATTTCGTTCCTCCAAGCTACGAATCTTTAATGCCTGCGGTCGACATGTACTGAGAAGGTGCAGCAACAACCTCGCGATTCCGATGGCCTAGTAGGGGATTCCAGGTTTCATAGGCTGCAAGTGGGCTGTTGCTGTGCAATACCTGCACGTAGGCGTCGTCAATCTGTACGAGAAGATCATGGTCCTTCTGCGGCATGGCAGCTTTCTTCTTCTTAGCTGGCATGGTTGCGAGCTGCACGGAGTCCGTCACTCTGAGACCTGCCCAGCTAAGCCCTGAGCCATTCCATTTACCCTCTTCTCTAACTAACGTTCGATGCCATGAGGCTCAGTACCTGTCTACAGATTTTTCGAGCTGTTTATCTCTGGCTGGCTGGAGAAATTGCTGGGGAGAAGAAATGCGTGCATCCGCCTGCCGCCTCGCCGCTGCCGTGGCATGGGCTAGCGTTATTTGCATCGCAAATCGTCATGCCATACCACCGCCTGGCGCGTTGGACTCCGAGCATTTTCGAAGTGGACTTTGCAGCCACAGATTTGAAGGGCGCGGGTCGTTTGCAATGCTCCGACTCCGCGGCGGACAATCTGCAAGTAATAGTGCAGACCCGTCCCTCAGCGCACCGAACGGTACGAAGCGGGAAGGTGATACAATGAGTTCATGCCATTCGCGTGGCTCTGGGGGCCTGCATTTGAGTGAAATCAGAAAGGACGGCGAAATCCGATTCAGAACGGCTTTGATTAAGGACGTTGTTGAGATGCAGCACATCAATCTCGTAAGCCTTCCTGAGAACTATCAAGCCCAATATTTCACTCTCCATATTCTTCGTTGGCCTTCTCTGTCACACGTTGCAGAAGCCTGGATCCCGGATCCAATTCGTGGCAGTAATACAACGTCAGATCTGAGTGGAGAGCGGCAAGAAACCCCGGGACGATGGCGGGTTGTAGGATATGTTCTTGCAATGTGCGATACGCCCGATGCAAAACAGAATTGCGGTGGGCTGGACATAGTCCAAAACGAATCCGCAAAACCGGACGTGGAGGCAGGGCTCAGAGGGCATGTTACATCGCTTGCGGTCATGCGATCGCACCGTCGGCGACGGATCGCGCAGGTTTGGGCGTGCCCGTACTGAACAGCCTTCGAGTATGTAAAAACTGTATCTGTCGCGTGAGAGTTGCCGTTGATGAGTGGTTACTGATACAATATGAAGAGAAGAGCTCACGAATCAGGGTCTAATGCTTCTCTCGATGGATCGAATGCTTCGGGACTTTGGTGTCACTGCTTGGTACCAAACCGCTCCCTTGCATTATTTTTCGTCAGGCAATGCCCAATGAGACTGAAGTACGTCGTGGAGACACTGAGACCTGTCGAACGCAGCTCCCTTCACGTAAGGAGCAAGAACGAGGCTGGGGTGCGGCTGTATCAGGGCAATCTCGGCTTCCTCGTCGACAAAACGGAAGCCACGTGCGTCAATGTGCCGCATGCTCCTTTGTAACGTGGCACGCTGGTAGGTATCGAAAGAGTACGCGCCCGCCGCCGTACCTCAACGCGGGGCTGTGGGAACAGATACTATGCGGACGGGGAGGATGCTTTTTCAATGCTAGCTCCCATCTCGCGGGTAAGTCGCCGACGACTAGTACGATTTGGAATTCAAACTTCTGACACCGATCTTGGGGGTGTGAGTGTATGATCTGGCAACGTATCTCGTTGCATTCGCACATTCTGAGTACGGCGCCCTCTGCTTTTTTCAGGATTGCCTAGACCGCGCTGCGGAGTCACTCGGGCCAGCATTTTTCGCGTGGGAACTCCCGAGCGGCACGTCGATATAGAAATCAATAAACCCCAAATAAAGGCATCAAGTGGAATCAGTATATTTACGATCCAGTAGCGCATCCTCAAGGAGAGGTTCGCTCCATGCTGTCCGACCCAGACGTAGCAACTAGCCCCGGCCTTATGCAAACGAGACGAGACAGTGTCATGATCACGCCGTGGGGCGGGCCGCGTGCAGAATTGACGAAACTGCTGCCCACTCTAGGAGTGCCGGGAGGGAGTCAGAGTCGGCCGCCTTTACGTCGTGATTCCATGCGGTGACTTTCGAGAATCGGTGCACCGCCTCAAGTTCTTCGCTCCCCTCAAGGCCCTCAGGCCCAGCGTGTACCGGGCGAATCGCATACCCTGCCAGGCGGCTTAGGGTTAGCGAAAGTTCAGTGCAAGCATCATATTGATTGAAACAATGTCGCACTCTTGTCACTCGGATTTCGTGCATACAGGGAAGTCTGCATAGGGACTTATTGTGATTTTCGTGCATACGCTTGACCCCTCGTGTCTACCCAAAACCGGCACGCTGGTGGATGCTCACCAGAGTAGCCTTCAGGGAGGGAAACCTGGGCACCGCGAAGGGTACGCCCTCGGAAGGATGCAATGAGATGGTCCTGCAGTACGAACAGGAATCAAAGGCACCGTTGCAGCAACAGCGCGATCAATGTCGCCCAAAGACCCCGTTGAAGTGAGGGGCGCTATTATTCGCACTGTGAGCTGAGCTGTGGGGTATCGGAGTTCGCAAGATTGTCGACCTTGTCACTGGGTGTGGCGTTGCCGAGGCAGGAAGGGTCAGAAGAGACGCGAAAGTAGGATTGCACATCCGCAGGACCACAGTAGCTTGTTTTGGTGGGAATATTGTGAACTGCAGCTTCCTCGATTCCTCCACGAATGCGCAAGGATCCTTCGAACGCTGCCATCTTGGAGCTGCTGCCCTGGCCCGAGTGCCTCCTAGACGGGCGAATTTCCGCGCGAACGGGACGGCAAGGGCCCGCCTCGCCTCTCAGCTATTTGCTTTGCCAGCTTCACAACAACGAGGCTCGTGCCGGGGGCGACGTCCCGAATCGGGGCCAGCGGACTAACGTACGAGACCACGTTGGCGCTCCGCCAGTCGTTTTGTTCAGGCCGGCGATTCAGAGGTACCCTGGTGCCTCCTGCATCATGGCCCCTCGTCGATTTTTGCCTGCAAGCGCACTTGATCTTCCTGCAACTTGTGCGCCTTCGCGAGTTCAGAGGCGGATTTTTTTCGGCGCCTGCGCTTCAGGCCGGACAGTTGCTTGCAACTATCTGTGTGCTTGTGGCTCATGTAGGCTGTCCGCTCTCTATCCGCCGAGATTTCTTAGAGATGGCCAGTCAGCACATGCAGCTCCCCATGCTGCTTTGTGTGTTACGCCGCTCGCAAAATCCCCATGGTGCAATGCCCATAGTTTCTTGAGAGCGGTCTCTATGCACTCATCTCTAACTGACCGGATCGCATGTTCCCACAGGATATTGAAATCAGAAGAAGGTGATGAAAATCCGGGAGAGCCTGAGTGAGCTGTTGGGCTGTGAACAAATAAAAGCACAAATACGCAAGCGGGGGGCGAGCGGCATCTTTCGGTGTACGGATATGTGTACAGAAGAAAAAATTTGTGTCTGCGCACAAGAATACCCCATTCTACAATTCAGCCCTTTGCTGCTTTCTTTGTGAACTCGTAGGTGGCGAACTGCAAGCCACCTGATACAACAGAACGTGCCATACGCGGGAACAAACCGAGGAACAGTGCGCTCGGACCCTCTTCCCTGGCAATTTTAGCCATCGTTGCAAAGGTGTTTCCACGAGCTGCTGTGCCGGCCATGATGCGGGTGCGAGCAACGTCAACAGGAGTCACTGTCGCAGCAGAAATGATGTTGCTGCCTGCTCCAAGGAGCCCAGCAGCCAGTGGACCCGGTGCTGTCTTGCCGAAGAATTTGGCCTTCGCTGCATCATAGATGATGAACTTGATCATATCGGCAGGGAAAGAGTAAGCGAAGTTGCTTTGGATGCCAGTAAACAGAGCGTATAACGAAGAAGGGTCGTTCAGGCTTAGCGGCGGTAGATCTTTCACGTCCTTTCCCTTTGTTTGACTCCGCACTTTAAGCACCTCAGACGGCTGCTTGACAAGCCAGAAAGGAACCAAACTGCACGCAGGATAAACCTCAGTCGTGAAACAGTGCTACGGAAGGGCATCACTAAATTCGGCGACATCGCGAACAGGTTCGATGTATTTCGCCAACAAGACCTTTGTTGCGTCTATGCTCAGAAAGCAATTAAGTTTACTGGTTGGCCCAGACCCTGTTGCGATGCCGACAATAGTCGAAAGGACGGCACCTGCATCTGTGTGTCAGCTCACACAATCTATCACTTTACAAACCTGCAGCCAGGGCGACGGGACACCTTTCTCTGCGAGCATCTCTTTGACCGTATCCTTGGTTGCAAAAAACACGCCTCCTGCGGGGGCGTTGCACACGAGGGGCAGGAGGAAGCCAGAGTAAAGACCCTTGAAGAGATCCCGGCGAGCCCATGGCATTTCTCCTGTCTCCAAAGGCCGAGCTTGCAGTCGACATTTCACAGTGTCGATTGGGTATAGAACCTGTTTCAAACCGACATAACGTGGTTCAGGATGAATCTATCTCAGACTTCTAGAGAACTGTGGGGAATGATGGTACAAACGGCATTGCAATCTTGGTCTGCCTTGCAGGATTGGTGGCAGCGTTTCAGCAAGGTGTTTCCGTGAAAGAGGCCTTGCACGCACCGTTTGTTTTACCACGGAGACAGACACCCCTGCCACTCCTCCCGACTGAGCTTCAGAGACTTTTTTGGCTGCCTTTTGCTTGACCTTCTGCGCAACATCTGTCACCCGAACTTTCTGCACTCCTTGCGTGTCTTGTGTTGAATCGTCCGCCCGGGTTTCGCGCGGAAATGAAGTCACAACACCTAGTAAAGCCAGAGTCAGCAAGCTCCTCCGTGAGCTCTGAGACTTCCCCCTTTGTCTGGACACATTGTCTGTTTCCGCATGCAGTGAACACCGAGCATTGCGGCATCCATCTTTGCCCCGTCTGTGCGCAGGAATTCTTGCTCCGACAACAGTACGTGATGCCGGAGCCACAAGTAGATCACCAGGAACCGAAGACAAGAAGGCTCCGGCAGATGTTGCTGTCATCGGAGGGGCACAGAATGCCGAAAGCATCGGATGCACAGCCAGAATCGCACCCCTTTCGATAAGCTTTTCGAGAGCTTGAGTGTGCCCGAAAATCGCCAAGCTCTCGGCGTCTCGCGTTTCGCGAGACGCTGGTTTGGTTTGACCGCGATATCCAGGAGGGGAGCTGGGTGATGGTTGCGGAGCTGCGAGATGTACCCTCTGTGCAAGTCTTCCCGTTGCATGCTGCTCATCGGAATCCTTCTTGCTTCGTTCGTACATGTAGCAGCTCCCAACCTTGACCATGGATCTGGTTCTCGCTGGCTCAAAATCATATCCCCGAAACCTGGCGACAATCCTTGCGCAGCAGGTAGGGATATGGAAATTTCGCTGCGATCAGGCGTTCCAATCGGAGATGGCCAATTTTCTTTAGGCCTCAGTATGGCCTCGTACAGTGGGGTGTTCTACGGTCCCGGTGCCTCATCGCAGGGTAACCTTACACTGCGATTCGAAGTCCCGACTGTGAAGCAAGGTTTTGACACGCAAGCGGGATACGAAATTCGTTTCGTCGTTCCCGCCCGTGAGGCACTGCTTGCAGGTTTTAGCCCTAGTCAAAGGCCCAGAGCCATTTCTTGCAAGGTGATGTATCATTGTCAAAGGAATCCAGCTTTATCCTGTCGACCAACATCTGGGTATTGGGCCAAAACAGGGGAAGAAAAGGCGCACTTTGCAGGCTGGACAGTCCTCGAAGCAGTAATACTTGCTCAAGATGGGAAACCACAAGTCCGCAGCTCTGTGTGGGTTCTGCTAGCACAAAGACCTGGTTTTGACCTGGGGCGCGTGCAGTGGGCCCCAGCACAGCCGGGTGGGAAGCCTGTTGAACTTGTTGCCCCCTCCTTCTATCGCATGAGGTGAGCTCTTGAGCGTCGCGTGATTTCAAACTAGCATCTGATTGCAGAGATTCTTCGTGAATTCTGACTCGGACGTATTGCCTCTCTGCAGGAAAGTGTGTCTCCCACTGTCGAAGGACGAGCTTGCATTACATCTCTACGGCGATTGGAAGGGAACTACTGTGCCTGGGAAGGGTCAAAACGGAGCGGGGATGCGCATTCTTCCAGGGCAGCATCATCTACGATTCATGTCTAATTGGGCACTGCGTCAATCACTCGGGAGTTCTGCGGAGAGCAGCTTGAGGGTGGACCTTCACGACGCAGAGTTCCCAGCCACAGGGGGCAACGCGCGAGGAAAGGAGGAGGAATGGGGGTTGCCCGACGTATACGTGCTTCCCCCACACGCAGTGTCACCTATGGGAGAAGGGACACACTTTACACACCTACTCGGCGACGTGATTCTGCCGGCATGGGCGGTCCACCGCGCGCCCCGCATACGACCCTCGCCCTGTGACGCTGCCGCGGCGTGAAACTAAAGCAAGCCTCCGCAGATGCTGCACGCGCTGAACGACACGAGTCCGCGAAATCGTCAATTCATTTTCCTCCGGCAAAGCTCCTCGCGTGCCCCTCTGGGCCCGGCTCCTACTCTGGAGTCTCCGCAATCTGAGCTGTGGGCTGCTCTCACCAACTGCCCGTCGACATGTGTCCACTTCTTTCCTCAACCGAACAGCACAACTGAGAACGTTCCATGGACGCTAGAAGGTGCCTGCTTTCCGCAGGCTGTAGTTGGCAATGCCCTTGAGCCGCGCGGATGGCATATCGTCTCGTTCCCTCTATTATGGTCATCTTACGCCACTCGCATTCGGTCATCCCTGAGGCACTCGCCCTTGTCAAGCCTTCGGTCCACTTGCCCCTACATCCCCGGCCGATTACAAGAGAGACGCCCACTCCTTTTGCTTCTTCGGAGAACTCGCCGCGACGTCGCAAATCCTCGCGAGCTGCTCTTTTGGGCCACAGGTGCTCCTCCGAAATCCTGCGCTACACATAGCTAGAGCCAAGGTGCAATCGTTCGGAGTACTCAAATGCTACTCACCACTCTGTTGCAGACTTGGGATGGACCACGAATGAAGCAGACCTGGGGCAACGCACGTTGATGGAGCAGGTTCAGCTGGTTCAAGACTCGCACACAACAGCCGGGATCCATGGGAACGCCCAGGCTGCGTGCTGGTTTTCGCCACGTGGGGCAACATTGATCGATATACAACCACATGCCACGTCACTTCCGGGACGTGCGCCCGAGGACCACCCCCAGTTCATTACATCATGGCTACGTGTAATTTCCGATGAGATTGGTTTGTTGCTACTCCCCTGGCGTGCATCGAAGGAGCACGTTCGCGGTGGTGGCTCAAACCGTTTTGGGCAGACCGAGGAGGACACCTACGTCCTGTCCTGACCAAATTCCCCAGTGGCACTGTTCACTCTGCGTTTCAGATTCCTGATCCGTTTCGAAGTCGATTCACGAGACTGACACGTGTTGTCTTGCTGTATCAGGTCCCTCAAAACGTCTGGGAGGACCTACTCGCGCACGCTTATGACGCTGCGCTGGTTCTTCATGCTCGCCCTCTTCGAGACCGTGCCAGCGCAGGGTCTGCTAACATCAGCCAGGTTGCTATTCGCGCAAGGGTATCTAAAGACGACGTTGGTTCAGGCGTTGACGAACTTAATGCGTGTCGGCGATGGCTTTTTGACCACAAGACTTTGGCTGACCTGAATCAGACCGCCCGCGTGGAGGCACTTTGGGGGGTGAATGGGCGAGAGTGGGAGCGTTACTCCTATGAGGTCTGGCGAACCCGCTCTTGCCGCCTTGAGCCGTCCCAAGTGATGTATTGAATCAGCACAAGGTAACACCGCAGCGACTGCAGGCGAACTGCTCGGAGAGGCTGACCAGGCGCTGTGCCGCGCGATTACCTGGTGCAACTCGTGCTGTCTGTGAGGACATTTGCGAGATCACAATGCAGGCGCAAAAGTGGAACGTCGAGGAAGTTATCGCACACCTGAGGCGAAGAGTGCGCTTCTTGGATGAAAGATCGGTATGTCTCGACAGTTCCTGGACTTACCCCGCAACTCGACCATGAGCTCGTGTGTTAAGCCGATGGTTGTGTGCGAACAGGTGTGCATCCTGCGTAGTGGCCAGGTCAACGGTACCGTACTGGTCCAGATGGGTGTTCAGGTGCAACGAAATTGGCCTGTCAGTGCACGATCTCGCCCAAGTGATTCAACTCAGGAAGCTTGGCGTACACCAGGGCTGGCGCTAGATGCTGTCGCCGCGCTGCAGCCACACATTCAGGACCTTATCCTCACCGAAGCGGCGGTCATCGCTCGCGCAAACAGTATGATGGAGAAGGTAGTCACGCCTCAAAGTATTTGGGCGCGTGAGGTACAGCGCATGAAAGAGTCGCGTGCAGCGTTACGAACAGTCGTGGAGGCCATGAATGCGTCGAAGCAGCTAGACCGCTGCGGCCGAGACGGTGAGCTGTAATCTTTCCCCAACGGATCGCCTGCCTGCAAGTATGCATTAAAACGTTTTTGTCACCACTGCAACATCAAGCCTTGAGGTTGCGTGTGCTCCAAGGAGGATTCTGTGTCGTTCTGTCCGCCAGAAGGACGTTTGTTCCCAGAAGCGGGGGGGAAACGGAGAAGGAGCTTCTCCGAATTCGTGTGAGATGTGCCTTGGTTGATTGATGAGTTTCACAAAACTCGTTCTGCGATTGTGCAAGGTTTCCTCTTCTTGGCGGGGAGGGGTTACACGGTGCCTTGGTCTCTACCAGAGCGCCGCACAGGAAAGGGTTGGTGATTTGGCAGGATTCGCGCGGCTAGCCCGTGTGAGACTTACTGGGCCAGTCACCGGAGTCAGCTTCGTCGAGGTCCTACTTGAGCAGCACTCGAGCCCAGAACGGGCTGCTGCTGAACCAACCACAGGGGCTGCTGCTGAACCACAGGGGCTGCTGCTGAGCCAACAAGATGTCCGGCAAAACCCCGAAGAAGGGAGCTGAGCCAAATGGTGTGCTTTCTGAAAAACGCGTCGTGGAAGCCAAGAGACTCTGGAGATCGCATACGCACCAGAGGCTGGGGTCTGCCCCTGTACCGCGCTGCAGAGACCTCGCTCCTGCGGAATTATCTGTGCCCTCACGGAAATGCGAATAGCAATTCATATGCGGTCGGCTTGGCAGAAATTTCACAATCAATCCTGCGTATACGGCCGAACAGTGGGAGCGGTTCCGCACCAAGGCCCCGCTCAAGACCGCGGCAAACATAAGTGGGTGCCCAAAGGAGGAGGAAGAATTAGAAATTCTATATTGATTTTGCCCGGATTCAGTGCTATGGCTGCAACGATTTCAGAGTTCCATCGCTTGCAGCCGAGCCCCTGGTGGTCCACTGCAGACTGCGTAAACCTCGTATGCGAGCGAGCACGCTGAAGGCGAACGGGTTTCCTCTGCAGGCAATGCGATCGTCACAGTGTTGGAAATGATAGGTTCGGGTATATTCGATCCGAAATGGGTCGCGGAGGAGAAGGACGACTTTCTGTCACGTGCGCACCCATCTGCACCATGTCGACCTTCCAAAGCTCACCCCAGGGTTTCGCCAGCAGTTGAATGTTGATAGTCTATGACATTTCGCTCCTGCTCGCAGGTGTGAGAGCATTTGACCAAGACACCCCGTGTAGAGAAGTATGTGCCCCCTCTGACTGCGTATTGGTAATTGTGCTGTCCAAACCCTGAACGATGAAAATGAGCGCAGTTGAGTGCTGCACTTAAAACATTGTTCGATGCAATCGACTACATCCACGTCGATCAAATCAAAGACTTCAATAACCTCCTTGACCAACTCCCGACTTCAGAGGTTTGCACAACGCCCTAGATACGAGAACAGTACGAGTTGGCCCGGAAATCAAGAAGGTTGCAAGCCTGAAATGGGCAACACAGATTTAGAGCTGGCCGTTGCTGAAAACCCCTCTTTGGCGTGGTCCAGATGAAAAATCGAACGTATGATTTCTGGTACAAGGAGATGTAAGTCTCTCTCTTCCTTCCCCTTTTGCAACCCAGGGTGATTGGTCATTTCAGGGTGTCATGTGGTTCAGGTTGCTTGCGGAACACCTTTCCTCACATCTGATTTCGTGCCTGGATGTTCGCAGAATGGACGACATGCAGAACGCCAATAACCCCGCGAAATTCCTCACGGTCGTCAATAAGGTGCTTCGTCAAGTTACTCCGGGCAGCCCGATCATAGTGAAGGAATGGGCCAAGAGGGAAAAAAGCTGGCTCAAGGATTGTCAAGAAGCTTCCACATGGGAGCGGGTGGCAGAGCTCACTGACAAGATCGCTCAGGAAGATAGCATCTTCTTTGACTGGGACAAGGTTTGTTCTATAGCCCACCGAACTGAGCGCTTCCATGCTGGTACACACGGGTGTTGATCAATTCGCCCGGCGATATTGCCCCTGTTGAACTGTTTGGGCGAAAAAGGCGTTTCCTGACAATGACTGGTGTGGCAGTGCAACAAGATTTTCAAAGATAAACCTCAACCAGTTCTTGATACCATGTCGCCGCCGGCTCCGAATTCGTCCAAAAAAGGAACAAGCAGTGCCTCCAAACAGGCTACCCCTGCTGTCAAATCGGGAAGTAAGGGTCAGTCTGGGAAGTCCAATGCTCGAAAACAGGACGCGAGCAGAAGGTCCGCGCAAACTTCAGAGGACCCCGAGGATGATGTCGATGTTTACACAGCACGGTAAGTCACTTGCAAACCGTATCCGGCACTCCTCACAATCGCCGAAAGGCACGAAATCAAGTTTCGTGCCAATGCGTTGCGTTGCTCCTCCGCGTGCTTCATCGCCAGATGCTACTAATCTCTCGCACGGGTATTCTCTCAGAGTCGACTGAAGCACAGTGTGAAACAGGTATCGGGAGGCCAAAGGTAAGGCGACTGCTGGCACGGTTGGCGCATCGGCCAACGGTAACGGCGCAGAGTCCGCATCTGAAAAGAAAACCACTGCCGAAACCTCAAAGTCGCGAGCCAAAGACAAAACGGGGAAGCCTTCCGCAGAGGAAACCTCGGAAACTTCTCTGCCGGACAGTGATGCTCCTGGCGAAACATTGGTCTACGAAGGCGGGGGTGAGACGTTGCCGTACGAGGAGACGGCCTACGATGAATCCACGGAAACTAGCGCTGGTGCATATAACAGTGAGAAACAAGGACAAAAACGGGCTGGAGAGGAGGCTGGAGATGAGGCTGGAGTTGCAAGCGGTCGGCAAAGCCGGAAGCGGAACAAGCCAGACTTTTTTGTTGTAAAAGAGGCTACTGGCCCCGGCAAAGCGTCTGCGCCGTCTCCAACATCCAATAAACGCAGTCGGGAGGCTGAAAGTGACGCTGAAGAAGCAGAAAGCACTGGGCGACGAGGCAAGGCTTCGCGGGGTGACGAAAACGCGCAGGATCATGGCTCGCGAGATGGAGACGCCGCGGAAGCAGATCGTGCCGACGATGCTGCTCCTTCGGAAGGTATCAATGAGAGCGCGCCGGATCCCTCGCCTAGAAACGATGAAGGCGCTCCTGCTGCTGCTACGGCGCTTGATCCAGCCAATGGAGCTGACCTCGCGGCGGGGGGTGTAGAGCAAGCTCAAGTCGCGACGGGGGATGCGCACGTGGCCGAAGCTTCGAAGACGAAGGGGAAAGGTCGCGCGCCAGAAGTACCGGGCGGCATGCCGCCACGCAAGGCGGGGCGGCCAAGCAAAGCAGATATTGCTGCTCGGGAAGCTGCCCGCCTTGGAGCTTCGCCTAGCGAGATTCCTCCGCCGCCACCTTCGGTGCGTTCTAAATCTCGTTTGGTTTTCCTTAGCCCCGTTTGCTGATTTTGAGTTGGGTAGGTGATTGCTGCTGTGTTTCCACTGCACGCACGGACGCGCCTACCGTGACCATCCCGGTCCGAGCGCGGTGCAGGCCGCAGCTGGGGATGCGCGTGCTCCACGCCCCACGATGGGAAGCGCCGATTTGGAGGCATCGTTGGCCTCGGCCTCCGCAAATGGTGCGTTTGTTCCGTCGCAAAAGAAGGCTGCAAGAGGCTCGTCGCTGTTCCCTCCCGGTATGAGCCCGCCCCACTGTAGTGACCGCGTCTGCCTCCTGTCCTTATTTCTGCCCCTCACTGTGCAACAGGTTCGCGCGCCGGAATCGTATTTCCCCAGCTGCATGATGTGATCGCAGGTGCGCCCGCTTAAAACAGCGCCCTATAGCAGTCTATGCACGAACGTTGCCTAATCATACTGTGTGGTGGGCAAGCAGAGGTCTCGGAGACATGGACACCAGGGAAATTCCGCACGGGGCACGTGATTGTCGCAGAGCAGCTGCTCAAAGAGAGTCTTGAGCGCTACCTTGCCGAGCACCGCGGCGAGTACGAGGCCACGTGCCGCTACATTCAAGAGCGAACCACCACGAATGTCGAAGAAGAGATGCAGGCGCGTTCCCGAGCTCTGGCTGAAAACAGCCCGCCTGCTGGCCACATACACGCAGCAGCTTAGGAGGCGCGATCTCGGCAAACAATTGGGCGCCGGCGTGAATCGGGCACTGCAAATTGCTAGCTGTGCTCCCGGCTGATGATCATACCTTGCCTTTGGTCGAATGATGCAGGCGCGCGTCGACGAGCTGGAGGCACGGCAGGCGGCTTTGGACCAGCTACGAGGAAATGAAGATGCCTTGCATCGCAAACAGGCAGCTGCTGCTGTGCAAGAGGCCGAGAAGGCATGCAAGCGCGCAGGAGATTCACGGTTGAAGCTTCTTGAAGCACTGGCCATGAAGCAGGAGTATGATCAGGCTTGTCCCCATCCTGCACCGCAGAGAGAAAGATGGTCACATAATTCCATCCTTTCTTGACAGTGTTTTCAGTTGTGCACTTCTGACACTTGGTTCGTCGGCAGATCATGCAACGAAAGGATGACCTGGACGACCTGCACCAACACTCCTCGTTGCTGTGAGTGCAAGCGTTTCAACATCACCACAAGTTTTGTTCGGCGGAGGTGTCATGAGCCAGGCACGTTTTTGCATGATCCTGGAGGTTTCGAGATGCTGCTGTTCAGTCACCTGCCACACGGCCGTTATTTCGTGGTTCAGTCAGAGATAGTGTCTGCGGATCCGAGTATTGAGGTGCGGAGCAACGCATAAACCGCATAAATCGCGTCCTGTTGGAGTTTTACGCGCCTCTTCATGGTGCCTTTGGTTTGCGGAGAAGTTGTGGTGAGCATGCCGACGTGTGTACTAAACCACAAACACGCTCGAACAACCAAATACTGGCGCTCACGCATGCACAGGCACAAGTGCAATCTCCTCAGAAATTTCAGGTCAAACTGCGCGCGCATCTCGCTAGCGCCGAGCGGACCGCGGTGTGAAAACAGGCGTCTTCTTGTTGGCCGTCGGAGTGCCCGTCGCGACACGCACGCCGCGCGAAGGTGTCCCCACGCCGCGCGCCGGCGTGCCCGCCTGGTCCTCCGCCTCTGTGTGAAGCGACTCGATGCTTTTCCGCGCCGAGAGCTGGCGCGCCGAGAGCGGACGAGCCGCACGAGTACCCACCGCGGGCGTGCGCGCCGCGGCAGCCGACTGTGGGCGCGCCGCCGGCGTCCTGGCAGCGGGCGTGGCTGGGGCACTCTTACCCTTTGATTTGGGCGTGCCTGCAAGCACCTCGCGGCGGGCGGCGGCGAGCGCGGGCGGGCGAGGCAGCGAGCCGCCGGCGTCCTCGTCCGACGCTCCGTCGTCGTCGCTGTCCGAAAACGCGCCCAGCGAGACCACGCGCTTCCCAACGCTGCTCGCGCCCGGCGACGCAGAGCCTAGCGGCGTGAGGCGCACATTGAACTTTGCCGCTGTGGCCGAGCGCACTCGAACCGCGCTCTTGCTCTTACCCGTGTCCTCGCCCTCACCCGCGCCCGCGCCCTTGTGACCGCGCCCACCCGCAACAGGCGAGCTGCTGTCGTGCTGGCCTTCGTCCTCCGACGCTGTTCCAGAGTCGGAGCTCACAAGCTCCCACGTCGACTTTCGCCGCCCCGCTGACGCATCCGCCCCTGTCGCGGGCGCGTCGCCGGCAGCGCGCTCAGCCACCCCCATCCCCGCCGTAACGTCGAGCAGTCCGTCGCCGCCTGCCCCGGTTGTCGGCGCAAGCGTCGGCGCGGGAGCACGCGCAGGTGCCGATTCCACAGCTGCCGAAGCGCGCTTCTCTGCCGCATCGCGCCGCAAGGTAGCGCGCCGCTCCGCTGCCTCCTTCCGCGCGGCGGCCTTGGCCGCCATCGACGCCAGAATCGCCGATACCTCGCCCCCCGCGCGGTACTTCTCCTCCGACGCCGGCACCGCGGCCGGCGTGCGCGCCGCGGGAGGCGTGGCGCCGCGGTGCGTCTTGGCGCCAAACTCCTCATCCCAGCTACCACTCGACGCGTCCTGCTCTACGCTGCCCTCGCTGTCGCTGCCCTCGCCTGCGCTGGCCTTCCTCGGCGTTCCCCCATCGCTCCCGGGCGACGAGCCTGTAGCCGCAGCCGCATCGACCTGGGGCGAGAAAAGGCGCCCGCGTGGGACAGGGAGCGGCGAGTCCCCGCTGCCAGGGTCATGTGTTTCCGCCGCAGGCAGCGCTGGTCCTGCCTCCTCCTTGAGCGGGAAGGCGCCGCACGACGAGTCCGAGAGATCGTTGTCTGCAGTCACGTCCTCGTTGGTCACAAACTGGTGGGTGACCTGCGCCATGGTCTCCTCCGCCGCCTGGATGTCGAGGCGCACCGAGTCCAGCGCGTCCTCCACCTGCGCCTCGTCCCACTCGCTCCCGGCCCGTCCGACCGAGCCCCGCTCTTCCTCTCGCGCCCTGCTACCGTCGCCTTCTGCCGCAGCGCGCGGAGCCTCCGGCGGAGCCGTCGGCGTGCAGGCCTGGCGCAGGCGGCTCGCCTGCCCCAGCATCGAGTGGGCCGCGCTCGCAGAGTACCTGCTCGCGCGCACGCGCGGCGCTCTCAAAATCTGCTTCCGCGTCGATCCCCGAGACGCCCAGCACACCGCAGGCCCGCGATGGGATGGTTCCATCTCCCAAGGGCGGCATCAGGGCAGTAGGGCACGGCTGGGGCTCGGCAGGGGCGCATACCCCGCGGCGCGCTCAAAGCGCCCGCCAATCTGCACCGTCGAGGATGCCTCCTCGCGGGCAGGAAGCTTCGCATTGCCCTTGGAGCTATCTGATTCGTCGATCCTCGCCTCGCTCTGCGACTGCGCAGCTGCGGCAACAGCGGCATCCTCCCCCGAGCCCCACGCTGCCACCGCCGCACCCGCTTCCTGCGCTTCTGCCTCGTCCAGGACCGCAGGCGGTGGCGGCGCCGGGGGACGACGCTCGGCTCGGTCGGGGCCGCGCGCCGCCGGTCTCGCGGCCTGCTGCTCATCCATCGTGCTGCCGCAGGCGTCCCCAGCCTGTCTCGATGCCACGGGGCCATCGTCCGCAGCATCTAGCTCAGGGGCCTGTGCCTCTGTCTCTGCCTCCACCGCTGAGCGCGCAGCGTCCGCACGAGCTTCCTCCGTGGGTTCAACTGCATTTGTCTCTGCCAGACCGTCGTAGCAGGTGCGATTGTAGATGTTGCGGATCGTGTCGTCGCAGCCCTTGGAAACAAGGTAATGACCGAGCTCCACGTACCGATACCCAAACGCATAGTGCAGGCATGTGTTGCCCTTGGCGTTCTGCAGGTTTACGTCGCAATTGCGCCGGAGCGCTTCCTTAGCGATCTTCTTGTGATTGTTTTGTGCTGCGATGATGAGCATCGAATTCCCAGCATCGTTCACCGAATCCACGGGCACCCCGCGGTCCAGGAGGGCAATGCAGTCCCGAAGCCGCCCGTGCCGCGCCTTGGAAAACAGCGCGTGCGCGTTCAGCATCTCAACGTCCGCCTCCACCCCCGGCCCGTGAGGCCCACGCGCAGTCAGCGGTCCCATCGGAAGCCGCTCGCGCTGGGCGCCAGGGCGCGCTGTGAGCGACCCTGACGGCGCGCCACCGCTGCGCACACGCGTCCCGCCGCCGGCAACACCTTCGAGAAGGCGCGCGGTCTGCGAGCCGAGCGCTGCCACAGGAGGTGCGCGCGCTGTCGGCTGCGCGCCCCAGTTGCGGTGCGTCGCGGGTGCGCTGTCGTATGCGGCCGCGGGCCCCGCGCGCGCCGACACAACGTGCTGCAGCGCCACGGACCACATCTCTAGGTGCGCGTCTGAGAGACATTCAACCTGCGCCCAGCGCCACTCGCCTTCATCTCGTGTCGCCCCGGCGAATTTCGGCCCGCTAAAGGCCCAGTGGCGGAGGAGATCAGGGATGCGCGCACGGGGGATGGGGGGGAGCGGGCGGAACCTCGAGTTTCTGGTCGCCAGTCATCTGCACAACCATGCGGCGCGCTGGGCAGGAGGCGTGTCCGTCGGGCGGTGCGCCGTGAAAGGCGCCCGCAGCGCCCGCAAGTGCCTCGCCGGGAAGGACCTTTGTCACGGTGTCCAACATGAGGCCGTACTTGAGGTCTTCAGGCGAGGTCGCGTGTGCCCAGTTGAGCGTCTCCGTGTCAGCGGCCAGCCGGAAGAACATTAGCGCGACCGCGCGCCCGCGCGAAGAGTACTTGAGCAGCGG
>ENA-UOXV01003396-UOXV01003396.1-marine-metagenome-genome-assembly--contig:-NODE-3396-length-19402-cov-6.477697_pt1 | contig 19402 bp, 9 predicted proteins | sample MGYA00238165_ERZ766961 | MGnify/ENA primary metagenome ERZ766961 (study PRJEB28924, sample SAMN03173240) | marine metagenome | biome: Marine; feature: Water; material: Subsurface seawater | place: North...
GGAGCTCAACGCCCTCGACGAGCAGGTGGAGACCGACCCTGGCTACGTCTACCAGGCGGCTTAAATCTCTCTCGATATGAGTGCATGGGCGCCGGGATTGTTTCGATAAATAACACTCATTGATTGCGTAAACATCGGTTCTCACTCGCCTTCCTCTAAAAGTAACAAAAACGGAGGAATTCGGCACTCACAGGGCAACCCATGAATAATCTCGAACCGTGCAAGCTATCCGACGTGGACAACACGTGCAAGCAAAAAAATTGAATTTCTTACACCCAAAAACACGTGCCGCCGAAATACCGGCAGCGCGCCGCAGTCGGTCTGATAAAGCACCAATATATCGGATAACCAAAAGCGCGCTGATCACCAAACGTCGTAGCGCTTGAGAGGAGCGTACAGGCCTTCGTCCCTTGCCGCCGATCGCCCATAACGCTCAATGTCCATTATCGCAGCGTGCACCGCGCCCGCCGCGATCGTGGGCGCCGGGGCGTCCGTCCCGAGGCGAACGTCCCATGCCTCGCGAGTCCCCTTGTCTTCCATCAATCGTGCCAACAATGGTCGCCGGACGATCGTCGCTCCCTCCGTGGTCGGCATCGCCCTGGGCGCCATCAGCGGCGCTGATCGCGCTATCATGGTGAAGACGAAGGCTGTCACCGCCCGGCGCGCGACGGTGGTGACCCGCGCGTCCGCCGACGCCGCGACCCCCGCGCCCACCCCCGCGCCCGTGAAGAAGTCGGCGTTCAAGAAGTTCAGCTCGGCGTTCTCGACCCTGTTCCCGGTGTGGACCGTCTTGAGCGCCGTGGTGGGGATCAAGGCTCCGGCCACCTTCGCGTTCATGCAGTCGAACATGTACACCCTCTGCCTCGCGACCCTCATGCTCTCCATGGGCATCACCCTGACGCTGGACGATTTCAAAAGGGTCTTCAGCAAGCCAGACGTGGTGGGCATCGGGTTCCTCCTGTGCTACGTCATGATGCCCCTGACCGCCATGGTCATTGGAAACATGGTGGGGCTCTCCGGCCCTCTACTCGCGGGTCTGATCCTGGTCGGTAGCATCAACGGCGGTCAGGCGTCCAACCTGTGCGCGTACATCGCCCGCGGCGACGTCGCGCTCTCCGTGCTCATGACCACCGCCACCACCATCGGTTGCATCTTCATGACCCCGCTCATCTGCAAGTTCTGCCTCGGCGCCATCGTCGACGTGAATGCGATCGGTATGGCCATGTCCACCGTCCAGGTCGTGCTGCTGCCCATCGTCATCGGCGTCACCCTGAACAAGTTCGTGCCCAAGGTTTGCCGCGCGGTGGAGCCGGCGTGCCCCATCATCGGCGTCGTGGCGACCATCATCCTGGTGGGCGCCTCCGTCGCGACCTGCGCGGAGCCCATCCTTAACGCCGGCATCAAACTGCAGCTCGCTGCCTTTCTGCTCCATGCCGTCGGCGGCGCGGCGGGGTATTGGGTCATGCGGTTGTTTGGGTACGACGAGACTGTGTGCCGGACAACCGCGATTGAGACGTCGATGAAGTCGAGCGCGTTTGGGTTTTTGCTCGCGACCTTGCACTTCCCGGAGTTTTTGGTTCGCGTGCCGTCCGCCGTGTCCGTGGTGTGGATGGCGGTCATGGGTTCGAGCATGGCCGTCTTCTGGAGGATGATTCCGGTGAAGAAGGAGGGAGGGGAGACCGCGTGAGAATGAAATGTAGCTTTTGTGTTGCGGGTCGAAGTGTTGCTAGCTATCCGCGATTGCGCGCGGTCGATATAATAATCACACCGCCGACATCGCACTATTCTATGGCGGGTTCTTCGTCCCTCCTCCCCTGTTTCCAGGTCCTTCTGTCGCCAATGACTCGTGCCGGGTTTCCGGCGGCGACGGCCCACGCCGGCACGTCCCTCGTCACCACCGCCCCCATCCCCACCACCGCGTGATCCCCTATCCTCACCCCGTCCGTGACGCACACGTTCGCACCGATCCACACGTCCTCGCCGATCACGATCCCGTCCGAAACCACCGGCTGGTCCTTGATGAGGTCGGCGGCGTCGATGCCGTGGTTGAAGGCGAAGAGTTGAACCGAGGGGGCGATGCGGGTCTGGTCCCCTATCCTGATTCCCGCGCTGCCCCCGTCCAGGTGACTCCGAGCGTTGATCGCGACCCCATCGCCCAGCTCTATCGGTCCGTGCATGAACACCTCCGCCCCGATGTGACACCCGTCGCCGATGGATACGTCCCGTCCGGGCTCGGCGAAGATGTGCACCGAGGATGCGACGAAACAGTCCGCGCCGAAGTGCACCGTCTCGAGGCGCGAGAGCTCCCGCTGGTGCGACTCCTGCCAGTCGCGCGCCCATTTCGCGTGTTTGGGCTTGTCGTGGAGCCAGTGCATCCAGTCCAGCCTGTGTTTCCGCTGCTCGTCGAACAGCGCGTTCCTCGCCATCCGTAACCCATCATCCTCCTCCTTCACACTCGGCACCCCGTTGCTCGGGACGTCGGCCGCGCGACACGAGGGATGCGAGCGGGGGACATCGCGTCGCGCGCGATGAAAGCACGTCTTGGATGACGCGAGCGGAGCAAACCCTGACAGCATGTGTCTCCGACGCGCCCACGGTACTTGTGCCCTCAAAACGACCTGCCGGGCGTTAAAAGCCAAACATAAAATGACGCGCCCGAGGTAAACCGCATGGTGGACTCTGTGGACGATGAGGTCCTGGCGCTGATCTTTCGCGCGGTTCCGGCGCCGGATAGACTACGGTGTGAGGAGGTGTGCGTGCGGTGGCGGCGGGTTCTGACCAACCACTCGGAATTCAAGGCAAGGTTGGTGCTGCCTCCAGACCCACTCGATGATTCTCTCGTGGAGACCACCGAGGAGGGCTGGTCACCGTGGCGCGAAGAGGCGCGTGATGACACCTTGCGGGCGGCTTCGGCGAAGGCTAAGAGTGAACTTCGTCATTTCGACGCATCCGGTTGCGCCGATATAACCAAATGTGCAGTCATCGACGTGCTGAAGGCCAACCCTCGACTCACTTCGCTCGTCATGGATGAGGGCGAGTTGGAAACAGCTCTGTATGGACTGAAGCTTCGACCCAGGCATTTCGTCGCGCTCGCAGAGACGATGGCCGCGCGTGGATGCGAGGGGGAACCCACACCGAACATAGACATAAGCGTGGAGGTGACGGGGAACAGGGAGCTGGAGGAGCTCAGGGCAGCGCTCGAGGAAGGGACGAGCCTCGGGGACTCGCTGCAAATCAGAGGAGCGAAGGTTCGCGTCGTCTCACTCACTACTTCGCTGCTTTTCGTGGTGGACACCGTGCCAACACACGACGATAGCGACATCGAGGATGTTACGCATCGTGAGACGAATCGGAAGACGACGGAAGACCTCGTGGAGGTTCTCAGGCGCGTTGGAGGGAGAGGGTTGCGGCGGTTGAATTTTTTAGAGCGGTCCCTGAACGACCACCGCGGCGTGCCAAAGATATTCAACGCCGTGGGAGAGGAGTGCGAGACGCTGAGGGAGTTGCACATGGACAGCGAAGCTTTCAACGTGGAGGGACAAAACGCTGTGAGACAGCTGTTTCCGAACATCGTGGACTCTTTCAACGACATGATCGACGCAATAGGAGGCACTCTACGCCGGCTCACGCTATTCCGAGCATACATGGGTGGAGGTGCTTGGTGTAAGAACTTACCCGAAGGACTGGAAAAACTCCACTTCGAGTTGCCACATCACGACCTTCGACATGGGGTACTAGAGGTACTGGAGCGATGTCCGAATGCAAGGGTACTTTCGTTTGCGAAGCGTCCTGGCATTAATACGCGGTCGAGTCGCAGTTCCCACAGTCAACGAGCCAACGGCGTGGTGCACGCAGGGTCAGCGTCCATTATTGCCGATTATCTGAGGACCAGTTCGGTGACACACCTCGACCTTAGCAACATGAATCTTGACGAGGACGCGCTCGGAGTAACACTCGGCGCCGCTTTGCCGAATCAGAGCGATAAAGTATGGCGTGGGATCAAGGTTTTGATATTATCCGAGAACGAGCGGGGACAGGGACGAAAAGATTCGCCAGCACCACGAGAAGTTTTGCCCGCCGTGCTGGAGGCGAACGCTTCGACGATGTTGCATCTCGATGTTGGCGGTCTTCCGGATGATCAGGTTGCTCAAGCGATTGACAAAGTTCCCCTTCTCACGCAGCTGCAAACTCTTGACATCTCCGGGACGCAGGTGAACATGTTTGGAATGTCTGCGCCGAAGAGGAAAAAACTTCGAACTGCAGACGCGGCGAAAGACGGAGAAGAAGATTTCCCACCTCCTGCGCAGCTTCAGACCATCGGCAAGAAACTCGCTGCTGCGCTTGCGATGCCGTCATGTCGACTGAGGCGACTTATACTCGAGTCGTGCTCCCTGACGGCGTCGGACCTTCGCGAGATCTCCCCGGGTGTGCTCAAGTGTCCGACTCTTGTTTTTGTGGACGTGAGCTACAACAGCGCAATCGGCGACGAAGGATGCGCCGAGGTTGCGCGATGGATTCAGGGCAACGCCAAGGCGAAGAAGAATGGTGGTTGGCTTAGGCGAATATTTTTAGAGGGATGCGGAATCGGTGACGCGGGTGCGAAAGGCCTCGCCGCGGCGGTTGCGGCCAGCCCAAAGCTGCGGCGACTGGATTTATCGCAAAACTTGAACATCGGAAGATCGGGATGTGCCGCGCTCTCGGCTGCCGCCAAAGGTCGCCCTGGGATATGGACAAAGGTGACTACAGATGACAATCCATGGGCGGGGACGGGCGACACGGACGATGACTCCGACGGCGACGAGAGCGAGGAATATTTCAGCGAGGACGACGGATACTTCTCCTCGCATCGCGCCAAGCGTCCGAGTCCATGGTCTCTCTGATGTTCAACAATAGCTTAATTACATGAACAAGAAAACGGATTAAACCATTGCATCACTCCTCTGCCTCCGCGGGTGCAGCTTCGGGTTCATCAGCCTTGGCCTCTTCGGTCGGCTCGGGAGCTGGGTCTGCGGGGGCTTGGTCGGCCTCACCGCCACCTGCACCTTCCGCTCCGGGCGGAGGTGGCATTGGTGGCGCGAGCGGGTCAAGAATCTTCGGGTCCATCGCCCCAAACTGCCTGAGTCCTTCATGTGCTTCGGGGATGTAAGTTGCTTTGGCACAGAGGTCAGAGATGTAATCTTTAAGGCCTGGACAGTTCGGCGTGATCGCGCACCCATACTTGACAAACTCCTCGTTGTCCACTCCAAACTCAAAGCCCATGCCGACGTACAAGGGTGCGAGGTCGCCATGGACGACTGCCAGACCTTTCTCCAGTCCGAGACTGATTTCAACCGGCTGTCCAAATGGGTCGCGGCTGGCATCCATGGAAGCGAGGGTTTCTCCTGTGATTGTTCGCTTGATGTTGTGGGTCACAACGTAGGAATGAGAGCCCGCGACGGCGGCGAGACGCTCGGGGAACCTTTCTCCACTCCTTGTTACTCCCGTTTTGCCAAAGTACGCGTCTTCGACGATATCTCCGGAGACGTAGATGTTGGACAATCCATGCAGACGCAAGTTCGGGTCGCACTTGACGAAACCCTTCGCGTCAAGTGCCGCGGTGATCGCCGGGTCTGTGTTTGCATCCTTGAAGAAATCCGTGTTGGGCTTATAACCCGTTGCACGGATCACCTTACCCGCGTGGAAGGTGTTGCCCTTGTCGGTTTTGTATTCCTGGAGCATGTCATCGAATTCGATCACTCGCTCGTTCAGGTGTACTTCGACGTTGCCGAGGGACTCCCAGAAAGCGGTGACCTTATCGTGAGCCTCTGGGACGCGGGGGAGGATGTACGGCCCAGCCTGGCAGATGAGAACCTTCTTCTCGGGGTACTTGGTGGCAACGTTCGAGACAATCTCGGTTCCAACCAGGCCGCCGCCAATGACGAGGATCGTCTCTGAATTCTTGATGACGTTTGCCTCTGCCTTCATCTGGCGGAATCGATAATCGAGGGTCGGGTTCACGACCTTGATGCAAGAATTGTAAGCTGATCCGGTGTTGACGACCAAGGTGTCGAAGGGAACCACCGTGCGCTCGCTACCAACCTCGACGTGCGTCTTGGAGATGGACATGGCAAGACCCGCGATGTGTTTTCCGTTCTTGTTAACGATCTTACTGAACGGCACCGTTGCGTTGGCCAGCCTTCCCTGCGTGACCGACTCGCCAGGATCGGGCAGGGCCATGGGCTGCTGCGTTGGATCTTCCCAGTAATTTTTCGGGTCGATCAGGGTGACGTGAAAGCGCTCCTCTGGGTCATTGCACAGGTTGAAAACGGTCATCGCGCCCGCGAACCCTCCTCCAAGGATCACAACACGGTGCTTGGGCGCATCGGAGCTCGGCTTAGAGCGCATCACGTGGTTCACAGACGAGTTCTTCTCCTTCAGCACCGCGAGCGCGGGAGCCAAGGCGGCCTCGACCTCATCGAACGGACCGCGAAGCGCCTCTAGCATGCCATGGTCAAGTCCGGGGAGCGGATCGGGGTCGTCGACGAGCGTGGCGGTGCGCTGAATCGTCTTGTACGCGGCCGCGGCGGATTCTTTGGACACCGGGAGCTTGTACTGCGTCTCTTCGGAGAGGAAGCGCTCGGCGATGTTCGTGGCAGACGCCTTGACCAGGCGAAGTCGAGGCATGGACACGGCACCCGCGGAGGTGGGCGCGATCGCCTCCGCCGCCTGCCTGAGCTGGTCGATCTCTACCAGGAACGAGACGGATTCCTCTGGGATCCTGCACTTTTTGGCCGCGATGCGAAGGCCCATCAACACCGACGCCGTTCGAATGGCGGTGGCGATGTCCTTGCACGCCGCCGCCGCCGCCGCCTCCGCCGCCTTACGCATGATGGCCTCGGCGATGTCCTCGGAGCCCGTGCCCTGGTCCATGTCCTCGTCCTCGTCCCCGATGGACGTTCCCTGTGAGCTCTTCTCCCACGCGGAGTCGGCGTCGGCCCGGGCCTTCGACGAACCCTTCTTTTTAGGCTTGAGCGAGTCGGGGAGGTCGTCGTCGCGGACGATGCTCACGCGGTCGATGTAGCTCAACCCCGCGAGGTCTCGCTCCTGCTTGCGTCGAACCCTCGTCTCGCACTCGTCCAGGAAGAAGGTGAAGTCGCCGTACGCGAGGAACTGATACTCCGGCGGGACGGCGTCGAGGGCGCTTTGACGCCGTCGCCTCGGCTTCTCTGGCTTTGGCGCCTTCTTCTCGGGCTCGTCGTCGTAGTCGAAATCGCTGTCGTCGTCGCTGCTCTCCTCCTCGCCCAGGGTGAGCGCGTGCGTGACGACCTGTGACCTGAGGACCTTCAGCGAGTCGGTGTCCCTGCACATCAGGAAACCCGCGTCGAGGGACCTGTCCGGCTTTCTCGCCTCGTAGTCGTACACGGTGACCTTGAAGAGATGCGACGCCGCGTTGGCGCGCTTGGCCAACGATTTCATCGTCTCCGGGATGGACGCCTGGTTGAAGACCTCACCGAAGCTCAGCACCGTGACGACGTCGCTCCCGGAGAAGCACGTCTTGCAGATGCCGGTGGCGGTGTCCATGTCGACCCCGCCCCCGTCTTCATCGTCGCCGCACTCGAACCGAAGCGCCTGCGCGAGGGCGGTGAGGGAGACCTCCCTCTGGTCGCCGAAGTGCTCGTCCCAGAACCTGCGGGAGTCGACCTGCTTCAGCTTGTTCGACGCCCTCGACGAGTACGTGTGCAGCTGCGTCGCCTGCACCAGGGACTCCAGGTGCTTCCTCAGCTCGGATTCGCATCTGTCCATGTCGTCCTCGGCTGTGAGCGCATCCTTGCCCTTCCCGGCGAGTGTGAGGCAGATGCACACGCTGCCGCCCGAGGAGGCGCCGATCTTGACGAGCCTATCCACCAGAGTCTCCAGTTCCTCCATGCACGAGTGGATGTTCTCCAAGATGACGGCGATACGCCGGTCTTCCAGGGAGCACCCGTCTATCATGTTGTCGATTTGGTTGATCAGTCGGGAACATCTCTTCGCCGTGCTCGGCAGGTGCTCCGCGGCCCTGATCCTCGCGTTGATCTCCTTGCACATGGCATGGAGCGCGTAGGCGAGATCCACCGTGACGGCGGCGATGACGTCCGCCATGGTCGGGGGCTAGTTCGGGGGCTAAACCGGAGCTGCCACCTTGGGCGGAGAGAGGGCAATGCGCCCCGGGATGTGAACTAATAACTCTTAACGTTATGCGGGGGCCGAATCAGATCTGTGATTTTTTTTCCAGTCCGTTCCATGCGTGTTCGCCCAGACCGTCCTGCTTTTGGACTGGGTTTTCTCAGGTTTTTTTGGAGGTCTATTTCCTGGGTCTGACGATCAATCTGTGACACCCATCACATAAAGCTGTTCTCGAACGAGGCGATAAGATCACCACGGTTTTTTCTCCCTATTTCCCTTTTTGATAGACTAAAAACCCGTGCACGAGAGGCACAGGCGGCCCTTTCGTTGGCAAAACGACGCCAACTCAGCAATCCCGCGAAAAAAACCCCGCCAACGTGCAACAGGGGCGCGCCCATAAAGCGCGCCGCGAACGACGCGCACGCACGAATGGAAACCATGCGCCGGCTTCCCCGGTACCACACGGTGGTCCGCAGGGAGTTCACCACGTGGATTCGCGAAACCCTCACGCCGATCGCGCCCGCTCGAACCGGTCGAGCCCTTCACGCGAAGGTTGCCGACCCTTTTGAATCGCCCAACGAGCGCCAAACGCCGCCCCCCCAGGCACCACCCGCGCCGAGAACGTGGAGGCTGCGACGCCCGGATGCGGGATGGCGCGAGTCCGAGGCGAAATCGGGATCCTTCCGCTACCCGGTCGGACCCGGAGGAGTCCCCGTCACCACCGGCGCCGCCGCGGCCGCTCTGGAGGCTGCGCAAAACGACAGGCTTAGGGCAGTGGCCGCGGCGCGTCGCGACTCGGCCATTGCCGAGAAGCTCGGCGAGGAGTTCAGCTCGAGGACGATGAAGTCGTTCCACAGCCCGCTCAGGAAGCATATGACCCTCGATCCCCTCATCAGCGAGTACTCGGTCGACTCCCCCGAGGGCGTCGCCCTCATGCAGCTCGCCGAGGCGCTCATCCGGACGCCAAAGGAGGCTGGAAAGTACATGCCCGCGCGGCTGATCCGCGACATGCTCGGCGCCGGGAACCTGAACTTTTTGTCCCACTTCGGCGGCGATAAGAGTATACTCATCAACGCCAGCAGCGTCGCCCTCTCCACCGTCCGCGGCATCCTCCCCAAGCACGTCCCGGGCGGAGAGTTCTTCGACGAGGCCACCCGGGGGCTGGCCATGAAGGGCAGCGACGCCGTGCTCGAGGTGGGCGTCACCAGGGCGCTGGGCCTGATGGCCCGCAAGTTCACCATGGGCGCCGATATCGAGTGTGCCGCGCGACGAGCCATGCGGGCGGAGGCTTACAACCCGGCGCGATCGCACTCCTTCGACATGCTGGGCGAGGGCGCGAGGACCGAAGAGGACAGCGCGAGGTACCTGGCGTCTTACGCGCACGCGGCTGAGGCGATCCAGGCGGCGGGGTTCAGGTCCCCGCAGATGAGCGTCAAACTCTCGTCGCTCTCCCCGAGGTTCGACGAGCTCTCCAGGGAGGAGTGCGTGCCGGATCTGTCCGCGAAGCTCGCCTCGCTCTTCCCCGAGCGAGACGGTCCGGACGCGTTCACCGTGTTTGTCGACGCCGAGGAGCAGAACCGTCTGGAGCTGACTTTGTCGGTGGTGGAGAACGTGGTTCGGGAGCGCGCACCCCCGCGGATCGGCGTCGTCGTTCAGGCGTACGGGCGCAGGGCGATGGACACGTTGGAGTTCCTCCGCGACTTGGCGATCAAGCACCCGGAGACCAAGATCAGCGTCCGGCTGGTCAAGGGCGCGTACTGGGACGCGGAGATAAAGGAGGCGCAGCTCCTCGGCGCGGACTCGTACCCGGTCTGGACCGAGAAGAGGCAGACGGACGTGAGCTACCTGGCGTGCGCGTCTTTCCTCCTGGACAACGCCGACGTCCTCCCCAACCCCGCCTTTGCCACGCACAACGCGCGAACCGTGGCTGACATCCTGTCCATGCTGGACGGCGACACCGAGGAGTTCATCCGACGCGGATGCGAGTTCCAGAGGCTGCACGGCATGGGCGAGTCGTTCGACTACTGCGGTCTGCCCGTGCGGGTGTACTCGCCCGTGGGTGCGCCCAACGACCTGCTGGCGTACCTGGTGAGGAGGCTGCTGGAGAACGGCGCCAACTCGAGCTTCCTCAAGAGGCTGGCGCAGGGACGCGACGACCTGATGAACGTGGACGTCCTGTGCGAGCGCGAACCCGAGGTGTCTACCGTCATCGGCACCCCCGCCGTCGTCGCCGAGGAGAGCTCGGGGGTTCCCGCGATGCCGAGGAACATCTACGGCGACACCAGGCTCAGCGCCAGGGGCGTCGACTTTGAGCACCCGAGCTTCCCGGCGACGTTCGCGGCGCAAAAGGCGTACGACCCGACGTTCAAGCCCCTCGTGTGCACCGGCGAGGACAGCCTCGCCGAGCTCATGGCCCGCCTGGACACCTTCCAGCCCAACACCACCAAGGCGAGCTGCACGATCAGGTCCCGCGCGGATGTCCTGAGGAAAGCCGCCGACATCGTGGAGCGCGACTCGGTCGCCATGTCCAAAATGATCATGGAGGAGGCTGGTAAGACCGTGGTGGACGCGGTGAACGAGGTGCGCGAGCTCGTCGACTTCTTCCGCTTCTACGCCAACCAGGCGGATACCCACCTGGCCGAGCCGAGGCGCCTCAGGACAGTCACCGGCGAATCGTGCACGCTCCAGGCGCAGCCCCGCGGACCGTGGCTGTGCGTCGGGCCGTTCAACTTCCCCTTCGCCATCGTCGGCGGTCTCGCGTCCTCGGCGTTCGTCGCGGGTAACCCCGTGGTGATCAAGCCCCACCCGTCGACCCCTCGATGCGCGGCTGCGCTCGTGGACGTCCTCCGTGAAGCCGGCGCGCCCGAGGGTTCACTCGACGTGGTCGTCGACGGGCCCTCAGTGGACGCCGCCCGGGGCGTGCAGGAGGGCCAGTCCGACGCGGGCTCGGCGCTCGTGTCGTCCGGCGCGTTCGCGGGTGTCTCGTTCGTGGGGTCCACCCGCACCGCCGCCAAGATCAACCACCGACTCGCGCTCAACTCGGTGGAGAAGAGGGTGCCCCTCGCCAGGCTCGTCGCCGAGACGGGCGGCCTCAACGTCCTCGTCGCCGACTCGTCCGCGCTCCCCGAGCAGGTGTGCGACGCGGTGCTCGCGTCCTTCGCCCAGTCCGCGGGTCAGAGGTGCTCGTCCGCGAGGATCCTCGTGGTGGACAACGGGTGCAAGAACGAGCTCGCGCGGATGATCCAGGGCGGTTTGTCGGCGATGCGCGTCTCCAAGGCGAACCTCAACCTCTCCACCGACGTCGGCCCGCTCATCTCCGAGATTGCCGCGGACAAGGCGAGGACGCACTGCGACGAGCTCGAGTCCGGCGGAGCCAGGATCATCGCCCGCGCCGTCGGCGAGGACGACGGCGCCCTGTTCCATCCCAGGGTGTACGATCTCAACCCCGAGCCAGGGTCGGACCCCGTCGCGGGTCTTAACCTGCTGGAGGATGAGGTGTTCGCGCCGGTGCTTCACGTGGTCACGTACGACGGCTCACAGGCTGAGCTCGAGCGCGTGATCGAGGCTGTGAACAAGAAGGGATACGCCCTCACCGGTGGCGTCATGACGCGCTGCGAGTCCACCAAGGCTCTGGTGACCAACAAACTCGACTGCGGCAACTTTTACGTCAACCGCGACGTCGTCGGCGCGGTGGTCGAGTCCCAGCCTTTCGGCGGACACGGCCTGTCCGGCAACGGCGTCAAGGCTGGCTCGGAGGGTTACCTCGAGCAATTCGTCGCGCACAAGGTCATCTGCGAGGACACCACCGCGGCGGGTGGTAACGTCGAGTTGATGCGCACCACCAACTGAGCACCCCGAAAGAGGGGGGCAAACTGTACGAGTATGTGTACCGAGTACGCACTCTGTATGTATGAATACGTTGAGTATTGAATAATTGAAGCAGCAGCAGCATGCCATTCTTTTGAAATAATTACGATCACATTGTTCATCTGCGTCTCATCGCTCGTCGAGAAAGTTACATAAATCTCCAAACGCTCTCCCTGTTGGTCTCGTCCGGAGCACTGTGCAGGTGAGTCGCATCACAATACACCATGACCTCGTGTCCGGGGCTATACTCCGGTCGTCCAATGGCACTTACGGGGAGCTCGCCGACTTCGTAGTCTTCCCACTGAATCACCTCGCCCTCCTCACCATCCTGAGCCCTCCTGAGCGGATGCGACAGTTTACACGAGTGACTGAACACCCCCACACCCGTCCAGTTACTCTCTGGTGGAAAGCCAACCATCACCGTGAATCGATCCAGCCCTGAGTCCTGGTGCCACGAATGACGTTCCTGTCTTCTCCCGGTGCTCGTGATGTCGATCAACGAGCCGTGACTCACGGGGCCGCACAGCGCGCCGAGCGTCTGGATGAATATTTCACCCGTCAAGTTTTCAACGCCGTCGTCGGCAAACACTCGACTCAACGACGCGTACCCGGTCCGCGAGGTTTTCCAGTTCACCATGAGCGAGGAGCTCAGCGATGAGATCGCGGCGTTCACCTTGTCGCTCGCGTTCGGGTCCGGGACGAACAGGTCGTTTCGTATCGCCCTGCGAATCGCGGTCCTGAACGCCGCATCCGAGTTGAATTTTTCCTGCAGCCCCGTGCCCGGGAACAGCTCCTCCAGGCCGTAAAACTTGACGTGTTCCGCCACCGCTTCGGCGTCGGGCCTTCGAAGATCAGACGGGACGTCGAACACCTCCACTTCGTTCCAGGCGCGGTAGTCAGCCTTCTCCACCACCCTGCCGTGCTTCGATCTCTTGGAATTTTCACCCCATGCACCTTTTTCCTTGCGATCGGTCCCTGCCGGTGCTGTGGGAAGTGGGGATGGAAGCGTGAGCAGCGGGTTGGCTGAAATTGATGGCTGCACATGAACACAGTGACACAGTGCGTTCTCTCTCACCTGCCGCGAACGGGTCGACCGATGATGTTCCGGTGCCGAAGGGGCTTCCACCTCCGGCTCCACCGAACGGACTCGAGGATGAGGGCTTGCCGCCGAAGGGAGATGCCGAGCTCTTGCCGCTAACTTCGCCGAATGGGCTTCCGCCGCATCTTATAACGGACGCGTGCCTGCCGTGTGGACGTCGTGATGTCGCGGAAATGGACCACGACGTCGGCACCGCGTGCGCCATCGTGCGCTATCCAGTGGTGCTTTCCGATGATTTTTTTTGGCATTGACTGCGCTAAGGCTCCGGACCCTCAGAGCTCAGGGCACACGGCGACCGTCCTACGCTAGAATTGGACCAACCTTCCGCAGAGTCGATCGGCGACATGCGGTAGGTCGCCGTCGGGGCAATGCTGTGGCGTTCCGCGTTTCATTCACGTTCGTCACGAGGAGTGGTCCAGATGTATCTTCAGATGTTGCGAGGTCTCGAGATGTCGCCGAGAGTAGCTTCGCGCGGGTGCGCGGAGGCAAGCCGTGGGGCCCGTGCCTTGTCAGCAGGGTCTACACGACACCGCATTAGCTCCGACTATCCGCACAGTCTCCAGTTTCGTCGACATCGAGGCGGTGTCCGGAGGCTTTCGAGTCGAGCCTCGGCTTCGGTGCACGCCGAGAAGTCTGGGGCTTCCGGGGCGCCCATCTCGTCCCTGGCGCTGCGCACCGGACAGGTGCTCCAGGAGCGCGATATCGTCCGTCACGGCGACAAGGTGGTCGTATGCGTGAGCGGTGGCGTGGACTCGGTCGCGCTGCTGCACCTCATGGTCGAACTTCGAGAGGAATGGGCGCTCGACCTGCACGTCCTGCACTTCAACCACGGGAAGCGCGCAGAGTCGGAGGAGGAGGAGGCGTTCGTCAAGGATCTCGGCGCGCGGCTCGGGGTGGAGACGCACGTCAGGCACCCGGCGGAAGCATTCGAGAGTGTCGGGTTCCAGGCCAAGGCGCGGGCCTGGCGTAGGGACGAGGCGGAGCAACTCCTGGACACAGTGGCGGGCCGGGTCATCTTACAGGGGCACCACGCCGATGACCAGACGGAGACCATCTTGATGAAGTTGATGCGGGGGTGCCACGTGTCCAACATCGCGGGCATGTCGCATCGAACGGGCAAGTACGGCCGGCCCTTGTTGGACGTGCCCAAGGATGAACTCCGCGCGTACCTCACGGCCCGGTCTGCGGAGTGGAGGGAGGATGCGTCAAACTCGGACACGGCGTTTCTGCGCAACAGGGTTCGCGCGGAACTCGTCCCGCTGTTGCGTGACTTGACGGACGGAGACCTGCGTTCGCAGCTGGAGGATATCACGGATCAGAGCGCGTCGGTCAGACGGTGGCTGGACACGCAACCTTCGTGCGTGGTGGACGTTGGGTCGTCAGCGGTGGACCTGGCGCACGGCGAGGTGGACGTCGAGGCGTGGTCGAGTCTTCCCGAGCTCGCGCAGGAGGACCAGCTGTTCGAGTACGTGCGTCGATCGACGGGGGTGTCGGTGCGATACCACAATTTGCGCAAGGTGTGCCGGCAGATGCGCGGGGATTCGCCGGCGTGGGACTGGAGGCTGTCGAAGGAGTGGAACCTGGTGCGGTTGGGAGCCCGGGTCTGGACGCAGCGCAAGATGGGGGCTGACAAGGGCGAGGATGAACCGTCCGTGCCGAGCACCGGCGAGTCCATGGAGCGGGTGGTCGTGGAGCCTCGGGGCGTCGTCGTGTCGCATCCCAAGGGTTGGAGCGTGAGGTGCTTCTGGGAAGATTCGATGGCGGTCAACGCGGAGTCTTCCGGGCCCGGCGTGGTACTCGCGAACCTGCCGGAGAGATGCGAGCTGAGCCTTCGGACCCGGCGCCCCGGCGACCGATTCTGCCCGCCGACGAGGACGACGAGCGTCAAGCTGAAGGACTGGATGCGGGCCAACGACTTCCCGCTGCACACCAGGGACCGAACCCCGCTGGTGTGCGTCGGAGCCGAGGTGCTCGCCGTGTACCCGGGCGCGGTGGCTTCGGCGGCGACGCCCGGCGGTTCGACGTGCGGCTCGGTGTTGCGCGTGGTGGTGGACAGCGTGACGCTGTGACGTCACGTACGGGTACGTTCGTAGCTAGAATTACTTGTATTCGAATAGGTACAGGGCGCGAGGACCTCTCAGTCTATCAGGTTCCAGAGATCGTTCGCGAGCTGGTAATCGGATCTGTCCCCGACGGCGTAGTCGATCACCTGCAGATCCTTCCCCTCGTGCGCGTTGACCCGTCCCTTGATCTTGTCCGTCGTCTCGTACTGCCACGAGATCTTGGATATGTGCGCGTACAGCGAGAGTTCGTGCTTCGCCCTGGGCACGTCGTCCATCTCGATGGCGTCAACCTCTTGTTTCTTCACCTTGAGGTTGGCGCCCTGCGACTTGAGCTCCGCCTGCATGTGCTCCAGGGACTGAGCCTCGGCCTCCATGTGGGTGAGGAACTCGCCCGCCGCGCGCTTCTCCGCCTCGACCCGCGCGATGCGCTTCTGATGCTCGGAAGGTGACTCCGACGGGGTCGCCTTCGTCTCGGCATCCGCCACGCGCTTCACCATCTCCTTGATGACCGTCTGCATGTGTGCCTCGCGGTCGTCGCAGAGCTTCCGCACCTCCTTGAACTGCTGGTTCAGCGACCTGACCTTGACCGCGTCCTCGTCCGTGGCGTAGATGCGGCGCATCTCCTCGATGAGCTCATGGCACTCGGCGAAGGAAGCCTCGGGAGCCATTTCTTCTTTCCCGGATTTCTTCAAACGGTAGGGCACGGGCGGCGACGGGTGGTCGCGCTGCGTCCACTAGAGTCGCGGATCTGGTCCACGAAGCCCTTCACGGAATGCGTGGAGGTCCGCCGCGTCGTTCGGGGAACGCGCTGTGTGTCAGGCTGCCGCGTGGGTTCCCCCTTTGTTCAAAAAAGCCACCAACAGAAACGGGCCCATCTTCGAAACAACGGTCCGATGTCAACCTGGATTTCGTGACTTCACGGGGACAACCCGGTTTTGTCTCGGACTCGCTCCACGAGATCCCGCGCGGTTCCGGCACAGTCTGAGCGCACGGTGGCGGTGCCGAGGACGTATCGAGGCTATTTCAAGCGCGTGAGCGACGCTCGTTCATACGTTCGGTGCGTCCGACGTCCCCATCGACCCAAACCGAACGTCGGGCCGCGGACATTTTTTTGGTCAACGCTTTGGGCATCTTTCCCGTGACGGAAGATCGATTCCCTGACGGAACCCTCACCGACCCGACCACCTCGTTCCCACAGGCGATGGCTGCGACCGGCAGAGTGAACGTGTTCGCGCGCGTCCGCCCCGGCGTGGCGCGCGAGGATGGCGACCAGCACTGCGTGGACATGAACGCAGACACCGGCAAGTGCCTCGTGAGGCTCCAGGATGGGGACGCGGTGGAGCGCGTCCTCGCGGGGGGTTCCGCGGCGATACGCACGGTGGAGAAGGAGTACACGTTCGACGGCGTGTTCGACCAGGAGTCCACTCAGAAGGAGGTGTACGAGGACGTGGGCAAGCCCGTGCTCAAGGATGTGCTCCAGGGGTACAACGGGTCCATCCTGGCGTACGGCCAGACGGGCGCGGGTAAGACGCACTCCTTGCTCAACAGCGGCATGGGCATCGACGGCAAGCCGGACCCGAAGCAGGCCGGCTTGCTCCCACGGCTCGTCGCCGCGCTCTTCGTGCACGTGGGCGCCGACGTTAAGAACGTGTACACGGTGGAGGCGAGCATGCTCCAGATTTACAACGAGCAGGTGGACTGCCTCCTCGGCGACGACAGGGAGAAGGCGCAGGGTTTGGCGGTGACGGGTAAGTCCGAGGTGAAGGGCCTGGCGTGGACCAAGTGCGGGACCCCGAACGATTTACTCCAGTGCTTCCAGAAGGGTCGCATGAACTTGGTGTACGCGGAGACGAAGATGAACAAGTCGTCCAGCCGCTCGCACGCGGTGTTCCAGATTAAGGTTTCCAAGCGGCCGAGGGCGCTCGACAAGACGGGAACCAAGGGGGGCAAGGTTGAGATGAAGGCCACGTTCGGTAAGCTCACCGTGGTTGACCTGGCGGGTTCTGAGCGAATCAAGAAGAGCGGCGTGACTGGAGCGCAGCTCAAGGAGGCCACGAACATCAACTCCAGTCTTCTCTCCTTTGGCAACATCGTCCAGGCGTTGGCCGAGAAGAAGAAGTTCATCCCGTACAGGGACTCGAAGCTCACCAGGATCTTGGAGGATTCCGTCGGCGGCAACTGCAAGACGAGCCTGTTGGTGTGCGCATCGCCGTCCGCGGAGTCGTCCGACGAGACCGTGAGTACCCTCGAGTTTGCCTCCCGCGCCGCGCGCATCGAGATCACCGCCACGATCAACGAAGGGGTGGTCACCGTCGACGCCGCCTCCCTCGTGGCGGACATGAAGGGCGAAGGGCTGGACACCGCGCTCAAGCAGAAGCATTCGGAGATGATGGCCATGGAAAACAAGCTCAAGGCTGACGCGCAGAAGGAAACGTCGCAGCTCAAGAAGGCGAAGGAAGATGCGGTCAAGGCGCAGCAGGCTGAGAAGGCCAAGGCTACCGAGGCTGGCAAGCTCATGGAGAAGTGGCGGGTCAAAGCCGAGGAGGCTGGCAAGAAAATTTCATCCCTGGAAGAAGCGGTGAAGGAGGCTGCCGAGGCCAAGGAGGCCAAGGAGGCCGTCGCCAAGGCTGAGAAGCAGGTGGCCGACCTCAAGGCCCAACTCGCCAAGGAACGCGCCGAGCGCGCGAGGGAGGCTGACGCGGTGGCGCAGGACCTCAGGACGCAGGTTGAGGCTACGCAGAAGCTCCTGGAGGAGGCCAACGCCAAGACGGAGACCCTCCAGGGACGCGTCAGCGAAGCCGACGCCCTGTGCGCCGCGCTCAACAAACAGCTCGAGGAGTCTTCCGCGGCGCTCGATGCGGCGCAGGAAGAAGCCGTCGCCGCGCTCGCCAAGGCACACCAGGACAAGGCTGAGGCGCTCGCCCAGGCGGTTGAGGACAAGGAAGATGCCCTCCGAGCCGCCGAGGCTGAGGCTTGCGAGCGCGCCGAGCAAGCCGCCGAGTTTGCCAGGTGCGAGGCCGAGGCTGCCGCGGAGGTTGCGCGCGAGGCTCTCGAGGCGGACTGGAGTATGCGACTCGACCAGGCTAAGCATGAGGGTTCCACCGAGCTCTCCGTCGCCGTCGCCGCGGCTGCCGAAGAGCTCGAGGCTGCCAAGGCTGAGGCGGCGACGCGGCTCGACACGGCTAGGTCCGCCGCGGAGAAGGAGCTGTCGTCGGTGAGGTCCGCGCTCGAGGCTGACCTGGCGACTCGCGCGGGGACCATCGCCGCGCTCGAGTCCACGGCGACGGAGCGCGCCGCGCGTATATCCGCGCTGCAGAAGGAGGCTGAGGAGCTCAACGCGCAGATTGAGTCCACCCGCGCCGACTTGCTAGCCACTCGAGAAAACGCGGCGGCGGAGGCTGCGAGGTTGGATGCGGCGCACGCCACCGCGCTCGCCGCCGTGGAAGCCAGGCGACGGGAGGCGATGGAGGCTGCGGAGAAGCGCCAACAGGACCAACAGGAGAGGCACGAGGCGGAGGTTGAGGCGCTCGAGACCAGGGCGACGCTCAAGGGGAAGCGGCTGTCGTGGGCGTTTAGCGCGTCCAGGGCTCTGCTCGACGAGACCAACGCCGAGCTGAAGCGCGACTGGGAGGACATGAAGCGACGCTTCGACGCGAGGGAGAGCCGCGCGGACGACGTCGCTAACATCAAGGGGCTGAAGCAGGAGGTTGGGGTGCTCGCGCAGACCTGCGCCAACCTGAAGATTGAGAAGACGCACCTCGCGCTCGAGCTCGAGAACCGCGACGTCACCGACGCCGTCTTTGGCAACACGGGGGGTAAACGGCACCACGCGGGGCCGAAGAACCCGGCGTCAGCCGCCAGGAACGCGCTCGGACAGGTCGCCACGCCGTCACCGAACCAGGCGAGGCGCACGGCGACCATATCGAGCCGCAACAGGGAGCTCGCCGCCGCGCGCCGAGCCAAAACCCCAGCCAGCGTCCACCGACCCACGCCGCCGAGCAGCAAGGCGCCGGTGACGTTTCACAGCAGGGACACCTTGGGGGGAACGCTGAGGTTCTCGAGGGACTTTCGTGGATCCTCGGAGAAGCTTCCGGCGATCGACGGGGCGTTGAACGCGGGAGGGCTGAGGTTCTCCCGCCTCAACCAGCGTTATTAGAGTTAGCAGGGGGGGGCAGAAAGGGGATCTGAGATGACCGTAAGATGATAAAAAGCGACTGTAAAATATCTTCGA
>ENA-UOXV01003398-UOXV01003398.1-marine-metagenome-genome-assembly--contig:-NODE-3398-length-19393-cov-7.246251_pt1 | contig 19393 bp, 14 predicted proteins | sample MGYA00238165_ERZ766961 | MGnify/ENA primary metagenome ERZ766961 (study PRJEB28924, sample SAMN03173240) | marine metagenome | biome: Marine; feature: Water; material: Subsurface seawater | place: North...
AGAGTCTTTGCATATTGACTTGATGTTGCTGAATGTGTCTCCGTGTCGTTCCTCGTCAATCAAATTTGAAGACCATGTGCCGGGTGCTAGATCATCAGCAGGACCTGTGTGACGCACACTGAATGCACCTTCACCATGACATTCTGGATCGTTTGATATCAATGTTATTGATGATGTGTTGTCCTTGTTTCTCTCCGCTAACACTGTGCACAAGTGTTGTAGATTGGTGACTGGAGACACATAAGAAGAACGCATGGTGAGCATGTCTTCAACTAGTGAAGTGTTGGATTGATATTCACTAGTTGGTTTTGGCCATGATATGGTGGCTTGATTTCGAAGTCTCAACATGTTGTACAACTCTCGCATGTCCCATGTTATCTGAGGGGTCATGGTGCTAGCAAAGTGACTCTGACTGATCAGATACATCATGTTGTGATACAATCGAGTCAGACTGGTGTTGAGAGTATCCGCCAGAATCAAATCATTAGGCTTGATCTTCACATCATCCAGGTTGTAAGGTAGTGCAGACGTGTCACCAACTGTACGATCTCCGTACATTTTTAAGGATTTCAAGTAATCTTGTATATATTGAATGCTAGCCATTGATTTCTATAGATTTGTTGTATAATTATACTTATAACATCAACCAGATATGTCAAACAACAAAACTATATTCATTTCCATCGCGTCATATAGAGACACTGAACTCGAGCCAACTATCAAGGACTGTATAGACAAAGCAAAGCACCCAGAGAATCTGAGATTCTCCATATACAGACAATTCACTCAAGAGGATGTGAATGATGACATCTCAAAAAAATATCGAGATGATCCACGGTTCAACATCACCGACATACCTTGCAGTGAGTCGAAAGGTGTGTGTGGCATCAGACATGAGCTGCAGCAACAATTTGCTGATGAAGATTATATATTGCAGCTAGACTCACATCATCGATTTGTACAGGATTGGGATCAAGTGAGCATAGACATGATTGATCAACTGAAAAAGAAACATTCCAAACCGGTGTTGACGGCATATCTACCTTCATATGAACCTGATGACAGATCCAAAGATGTCAACATACCATGGGAGATGAGATTTGACAGATATCTGCCACAAGGTCCTGCCATGCCCAAACCAGAGACTATTGATGATCACGCCAAATTGAAGCGACCGGTTCGTGGCTACTTTCTGAGTGGTCATTTCATCTTCGCTGAGGGTGAATTTTACAAGCAAGTTACATATGATCCAGAATTGTACTTTCATGGAGAAGAGATAAGCTTGTCCATTCGAGCTTTCACTCATGGATGGGACATATTTCATCCACACAAACTTGTGGCATGGCATCATTACACACGAGCCGGTAGCAAGCGACATTGGGATGATCATGGTGCTGTGTGGGACAAGCTGAACAATCAAAGTTTCAGCAAATATAGAAAGCTGGTCAAGATTGACAAACACACTGGTGAGTTGAAGCATGGTTTGGGCAAGGTGAGAACACTCAAGCAATATGTTAAATACTCTGGTATAGATGTGACCAACAAAAAGATACACAAACACAATCTGGACCGACAAAGACCACCACTCAAATACAAAGCTGGTGAGTATCAACAAGGCTTTTGCAAACGGGTGCGGTATTGTATAGATCTGTTCAAGGGAGCTGTTCCTCTAGAGGATTATGATGTGTGGGTGATCGCATACAAGGATGCAGATGGTGTTGAAATATTCCGCAAGGATTACAATCGATCCGGCATCAAGACGATCGTCAGATCACAAGACAGTGATGACAATTTCTACAAATTGTGGGCAGAGTTCGAATCAGCAACTGAACCAGTGGAGTGGTTGGTGTGGCCTCACAGCGATTCCAAAGGATGGTGTGATCAGATCGTCAACAAAATTGGTCTAGGATGAGAACCATACTAGTGCATCTTCCAGCTTATCGTGAGCCGGAGTTGATACCAACCATCAAGAATTGCCTGGCCAACGCAGCTCATCCGGATCGCGTTCATTTTGGAATATGTCGACAATATTGCGAAGATGATGGCTTTGATAATGTTGATGAGTATCGAGACGATCCTCGATTCAAAATCAAAGACATACCATATGAGCAAGCCAAGGGTCTGGCCACAGCCAGAGCCATCATCAATGATGAACTGTTGACTGATGAAGATTTTGTGTGTCAATTGGATTCTCACCACAGATTTGACAAAGACTGGGACAACACATTGATTGATTGGTATGATGATCTGAAGCAACAAGGACACAATCCAATAATAGGTGGATATCTACCATACTACAATCCTTTCAACGATCCAGCCGAGAGAGTGCAGGAACCATGGTTGTCTGAAGCAGCCTGCTTCTATCCCCACGGTACATTGTTCATACGACCAACAGGTAAGCCTGGCTGGAAAAACCTGGACAAACCTTATCCTGCGAGGTTCTTGAGTGGTCATTTCGCGTTCGGATCCAATCAATGGGCCAAGGATGTACGACATGATCCCAACATATTCTTTGCTGGTGAGGAGATCAACTTGACTGTCAGATCATACACTCATGGTTATGATCTGTTCCATCCTCATCGAGTGGTGATATGGCATGCCACCATGAGAGAAGAACGAGCTGGTAAACTGGTGTGGGATGATCAGAGCAAAAGAGGTGATGGCAGCTGGCATCAAGGTAATGATCGAGCTCGGTCCAGAATTCGACAGTTGTTCGGATTGGAAGACAATGGTCATGATTTGCAAGGTTACACTCTAGGAGACAAGAGAACTCTCAGAGATTATGAACGGTATGCTGGTATTCACTTTGGTAAGAAGAGTTTTCAGAAGTACACCAGGGAGAACAAACCACCACCCAACCCAACAATTGAAGATCAGCAAGAGTGGGAGAACAGCTTCATGGTGTCATTCTACCACCTCGTGAACGTGACGCGTGATGAACTTCCAGGAGATGATTATGAGTCAATACTGATCGCTTTTGATGATGAACAAGGAAACGGTTTGCATTCCAAGAGCATCACTGGAGTTGAATTAAATAATTTCATGAAGGGGAAGAATATACATTATGAAGAGATGTTCTTGACAGACAAACCACCAGTAAGATTCGTTGCTTGGGCTGTCAGCAAATCCAAAGGATGGGCGGAGCGAGTAGAACGAAGTATTAGCTAATGAGTCAAGATACTATAGAGCAACCTAGATATAAGAATATACTGCTCCAGCAAAATGTATGTTTTTTACAAAACCTAGAAATAATCATACAACGGATTAAGCCTAAGCGAATTGTTGAGATCGGTACTGCTAGAGGTGGTGTGACATTCGCTATGGGTGATATATTGATAGCAAATAATCTATCAGATGTCAAGATTAAAACGTTTGATATCAGAATGAAAGATCATATAAAGCCACTAATCGACCACTATTCAAAGTATATTGAGTTTTATGTTGGTAATATATTTAATTATAGAGAGAACTCACTAACTCTTCCGGATGCGATAACTGATTTTGTTTCCCAAACCGAGGTTAATCTATTTCTATGCGACGGTGGGAATAAAATATCAGAATTCAACACAATTGCTCCACTTCTCAAATCTGGAGATGTTATCATGGCACACGACTACGCTCCAAATCAAGAGATACGAGACAATGATTATGTGAATAAGATATGGAATCATTGGGAAATATCTGATGAAGATATCGAGAAATCGGTCCAGGATTACGGGTTGGTTGACTACGATGTTGATTTCTTCAAACCCACTGCATGGGTGTGTAAGATCAAGGAATAGGAGTGATAAAAACACCTTATAAGTTTATCTTGCTAGCTACTGGACCGATGCTACTTTATAGATTGGATATAATAAGGAAAGTGTGTCCGGGTATAGTTGATTATTTAATAATATTTACAGATTCATACTCTTATGATTTATACAAATCTCACCATGATTGTTTCCACTTTGTATTGATGGATGAGTATAGAGCTGATGATCAATTTAGCTTAGAACATGAAAGAATTCTGCACTGCGAGACAGATGTGGAGTTTATATCTGCGTTTAGTGAATTCTATGGTCGTGACAAAGGACTATTTTTCCCATGGGAAATTCATCGGTTTGTGTTTCCATATTTAATTGAGAATAATATTACAAAATTCGCTTTGACTCAAACAGATTTTATCTTGCGAGATAGTGTAGATTTAATCAATAAGTTTTCTGATTCTATACCAGATGGTTCTTTCACTTGTCCTAGGATGGGTAAACCTTGTCCAACGGCACCCGGAAGAGCTTTTTTAGAAATACAGGATCAATTTCCAGAAATTACATTCTCTTATGATGGAGATGGTTATAAGTATGATGGATTTTTCAGTGGGTTTAATTTTAAGAATATAGAAGATATGAACTTATTTTATAATGTGTGGAACACCGCTATAAGATTTCCTATATTATCCAGAGTAACACACATATCACTGATGAGTCATACAGATCATATTGCTCATCAATTGATGTATATTTTTTGCGCCCAGAGAGGTTACAATATATATGATGCTCACTCTTTTTTCCGGATTAACAGGCAATTGATAGGTTGTCATAAGAGTAGGATTGAGGATACTATTTATGTGTTTAAATCTCCTAGGAAAGCTTGGGAAAACCTAGGGTTTGATTATAGTGATACTACATCTATCTCCGGATTTATAAAAAACAATAAATCTAGATTCCAAAGTTGGTACGGACCGCTAAAGACTGACGTTACAGATACACACGTTTATACTGCTCTGACTTGAGTTGCTTCACCGGTTATTACGTTTAAATACTTATGATATGGATTAAAACTTTCATTTCTTTAAGATAATTCTCATCAAAACCGGATCATCGTTATTATAAATCGAGAGACCGGATCTCTCAATAAAGTAGCGCAACTTAAACCCGACAGACAGTGCGGTTTTTAAAAAATCTTGAGAATCAATAAATCTTCTCGTATGTCCATCATACACATAAGTGTTTTCTGCAATACATTCTCCTAATCCACATTTAGGGTCTTTTGTGGTTCTAACCTCAATACAAAACAATCCTTGATCTGGTAACTTTTTGTAAGCATTTGGTAATAATATATCTTGATCTTGTTGAGTGATTGAATGAATTGTAAATCGTGAATATAAAACATCACTCGGTTGGTCAAGATCATGATTAACAAAATCACACTCTAAATATCGGAGATTATCATGAGATCTCTCATAATTTACTCTCTGATCTATACATTGATCAATCGCTAAAACAGAATGCCCTTTATCTGCGAAATATAAAGCATCTCTACCATTACCACATCCCAATTCTATTATAGTCTTAGGTGTTGTGAGGAAATTAACTTGACAAAACACAGCGAATGTACTAGCTTTTGTGATGTCTCTATTTAAAGCTTCCTTTTCATAGAATTTATCCCAATATTGCTTGTCCATATTAAATGTCTATATAACTCCTACAACTCTGACCACGAGGTGTCTTCCAATTACTACCATACATTGTAATTATTTTATTCAGATAATCATTCGGTAAGTTCAAGCTTACCGACCGCCAGTTTTTTGAGGAGAGAGGTAAACAGTTTACTGCTTTAACCTTATGCCATGGAGTGTAGTAGTCTCCTTCAGAGACCTCGCAAAAATAAAAATCAAATGATCCAAACTCTTCTGTTGATTCACTTTTTAACATCATTTTCGAATTCCGGATGCCATGTGCTGATGTAAAGATGAACCCTTCTTTTTCGAATGAATCTCTCAATTGCTGATAATCACAATTAATCATTATATCAATGTCATCATCTCCTTGAATACAGCTATTTTCTCGTACTATACCGAGTAATGTACCAAACATAATAAACCAATCATTAATTTTACAATCATGAAGAATCTTCACGACTCTTTCAAGAGTGTGATTCAATTTTACTACATCTGTTGCTTCACCAGCCATTACGTTTAAATACTTATAAGAGATGGATTGAAATTGTACGTAACAGTAGTAAATATTAGTATATGCAAACCACACGTGAATCTATATTAAACTTCAAGAATGTCAAGACTGATGGAACCATAATAAACTCGAAGCAAATTGAACATCTAGTCCATGGATTGTGTGATGTGTTAGATTCTGGCGTACCAGGTGATGTTGTGGAGCTGGGGTGTTATGTAGGTGAAGCCGGCAAGTACACCAGAAGAGCATTAGATGTGTATGAATCTAGTAAAAGATTTTACGTGTATGATTCTTTTGAGGGTCTGCCAGATCTATCGAAATGGGAAGAAGGCACACCATGGAGACCTCGTACATTGAAGACAACTCAAGATATACTGGTCAATAATTTTGAACAAAACAATCTGAAGAAACCAGACAAAATTGTGAAGGGTTGGTTCAAGGATATAAAGGATGAAGATCTACCGCAACAGATATGTTACGCATTCTTGGATGGAGATTTTTATGATTCAATACATGACAGTTTAACGAAAATATATGACAGAGTTGCACCTGGAGGTCATATATATTTTCATGATTACAGACGACCAGATCTACCGGGTGTGGATGGAGCTATAAAAGACTTCTTAGAGGCTAGAGGTGAGGAGTATTGGGTTTACTCTGTGACGAATCAAGTTGGATTGTTGATCAAGGGTGGTAACAAGATCCAACCAAAAAAGAAGCTTGGATTTTTGCATATTCCAAGAACTGGTGGCACTCATCTAGAACGAGTCATCAGTCAAGGCATGGGACCTGACAAGTTCATCAACTTTTTCGGTAGTGGTAGTGTACCAGAACAAGGAGTCAATGGAATACCTATCATCGAGACAATGAAACCCGGTGACAATAAGAATCAAAGATTGCTGCAGAATGAGAATTACAAAACATGTGAATTGTTCGCTGGTCACTTCTCACATAGCATTGAAGATTGCTTCTCAGAGGATGTTGAATTCTTCACAATATTGAGAAATCCAGTGCAGAGAGTCACCTCGATGACCAAACAATTTCTCACGTCAAAAATATACAGAGACATTCTGATGGAAGGCGCAGAGAAAAGAGGAGATGATGTGTTCTGGAAGAACGTTGAGAAATACTTAAACACCAACAACACAGATGGATTGCTGGCTCATGAGGTGCATGGGTTCTCCAATTACATGACTAAATGTATCGCTGGATGTGACACATCAGATCCAGACATCATGGTGACACAGGAAATATACAACAAAGCCATAACGAATCTTCAACAGATGAAATATGTGGGCTTTTTCGAGGATTATAAGAAATCTGCAGATGATATATTGTCTATGATTGGTGTAGATGTAGAGTTTGAAGCTGGTGCTCTCAAAGTGTCAGACATACCAACATCCACTCAGGAGCTGTTCTTGAACCTGAACAAATATGATGTGATGCTGTACAAGCATGCACGTGATATGCAGAGCAATAGAGTGGAGAACATAACATATGTGACAGCTCTGGTGGACATCAACAGAGGTGATCTAGGATCACCTAACTTTCAAAGAAGTTTCGACAAATATCTGAAACACTTGAAATTGTTGCTCGAGAGTCTCAAGGATCAAAACATGGTGGTTTATGTTGAACCAGAACACGAAAAGTATGTCCAGAGCATCAAATCTGACAGATTGATCGTGAAGAGCATAACATGTGATGATTTGAGATCATCAGAGTATTACAACAAGATACAGACCATCAGACAATCACATGAATGGTTGAATCAAGCCAGTTGGCTGGAGAAATCTCCGCAAGCGCAATTGGAACTGTACAATCCGTTGATATTTCAAAAGATACACTTGCTTGATGAAGTGTCTCGTAAAAATCCATATGGTGATGATCATTTTGTGTGGGTTGATGCTGGTATTGGCAATGCACAGTGTGATCCTAGCATATTTCAAGAGAAGTGGTACAAGGATAACATACTTGAGGATTTAGATAAATTCTTGTTCATCAATTTTAAGTATACAGGATACAATGAGATTCATGGATTTGCCAAGGCTGGTCTGAAGGAATATGTGAGTGAAGAGATTGACAGAGTGTCACGTGCCACATTCTTCGGCGGTAGAGGTTCATATGTTCAGTTCTTGAGTGATAAGTTCAGAGAGTTGGCTCACAAGACACTAGATGCTGGTTACCTGGGCACAGAAGAGAGCATATACACATTGATGTCATACATTCACAAGAACAAAATAAACAACGCCATGATTCCTGGTCATGGGTTGGTGCGTGGTTATTTTGATTCCTTGAAATCTGGAGAGCAAGCGATCAATGTGTCGTCAGAAACATCAACTCTCAAACCCAAACCATACAAAGGTGTGGGTAATCAACAATCTCCTGCAGCATTCGATTTGTTTGAGAAGTTTTTCAAAGACAATCAAGATGTTGATCTGGTGATAGACATCGGCACTGGAAGAGGAGGTTTCAGTATTTTCTTGAAAAATCAATGTGACATGTACAAGTGTAAGTTTGTGACTTTTGATTCACGTGAGGATGCTGTCACAAACATCAAGTCCAAGATTGATGACGTTGACGCCAGGCAGGGTGATGTTTTTGATGTGTACACACAAGGAGAGATCGAGAGTCTCATAGATTGTCATCAAAAGGTTGTGATATTGTGTGATGGTGGAAATCAAACACGAGAGTTCAACACATTTTCAGATCTGATCAAACACAACGACATAATCATGGCTCATGACTATGCTCCAGATCGTGAAACATTTGAGTCTGAATACAAAGACAAAATCTGGAACTGGATGGAGATTTGTGATGATGATATAAGTGATGCTGTGGCTAGAAATCAATTGACTGACACACATGGTGTGGATCTGTCCAAAGCTGCATGGGTTTGCAAGCAGAAGCGAGCAGCCAAGCGAGTTCGAGTCAAGAAAAATCCAAATGAGATGATCACAAACTTATATATTCTCACATTCAATTTCCCAGAACAGCTTGAACATACATTCAAATTCATGAGTGCTACTCCAGAGTTGATAGAGCGTACCAACATGATATTGCTGGACAACTCAACCGACATGAAGGCCAAGAAAGCTAATGAACAATTCGCATCTCGTAATGGTTTTGATCAGTATATACATCTAGGAGGTAACACAGGCATATGCGGAGGACGTCAAGCTGCTGCTGAGCATTTTGATAAATCAGACGCAGATTACATGTTGTTCTTTGAGGATGACATGACTGTGAACTCTGCAGAAAAAAGGAATGAGTTTTGTAGAAATGGCTTCAGGAAGTACATACCCAACATGTACAACATAATACACAAGATCATGATCAAAGAAGAGTTTGATTTTCTCAAGCTGTCATTCACTGAAGTGTATTTCGATAACGACAAGCAATGTGCTTGGTACAACGTGCCTCAAGATGTGAGAACAGAACACTGGCCGGATTATGATAAGCTACCAACCACTGGATTGGATCCCAACGTACCTCTCACTCAATTTGAGAACATCGGCAATGTAGATGGTGTCACATATATATCTGGTGATGTGTACTATGCCAACTGGCCAATGATTGTCTCAAGAGAAGGCAACAAGAAGATGTTCATAAACACCACTTGGAAACGACCATACGAACAGACATGGATGTCTCATATGTTCAAGATGACCAGGAGTGGAGAGTTGAAACCTGGCTTGTTGCTAGCATCACCGATATGGCACGACAGAATCAAACACTACAAACCAGAAGACAGAGTAGAAAGCTGATACTATAGTTGATTTTCATCAATCATCAGGTATAATATAATCATGTACATAATACTTGGTAAGAATGGATATATAGCAGAAGCCATCATAAAAGAATTGAAGTCTAGGGATTTGCCTCATGTTGCATTCTCTCGAAAAGATTTAGATTACACCAACAAGTATGATTTCGATTTGCATGTGTTGAACAACTACCATCGCAACATTCTAGAAGGTGAGAATATAGTTGTTGTCAATTGTGCAGGTTATATTGGCAAGCCAAATGTCGATGCTTGTGAACTGGCGAAATCAGATTGTATCGAAGGCAATGTGCTGTTTCCTGCGATGATGTCACAGCTCTGCTCAGATCGAGGTTATCAATATGTTCACATCAGTTCTGGTTGTATCTATGGTGGGTATGAGAAACACTTCACTGAGGAGGATGTTAGTAATTTTGATTTTCAGAATGGTAGCTTTTACAGTGGTACAAAAGCACTGGCTGAAAAGGTTGTTGCTCAAAACAATCCAAGCAGTTACATATTTAGATTGCGTATTCCATTTGACGAGCACGCTTCTCCCAGAAACTATATCACCAAATTGCTGTCGTACGACAAGCTACTCAACCTAGACAATTCATTGTCTCATCGAGCTGATTTTGCTAGATGTAGCATCGATTTGACAGAACAAAGAGTTCCAAAAGGGATATACAACATAACGAACAAAGGATTCATGGATGCTAGAGGAGTGATTGAATTGATAAAGAAATACAACTTATCAGATAAAGATTTTAAATTCTTTGACGATGTTGAATCCTTCAACAAAGAGACAGTCGCTCCGAGATCAAATTGCATCCTGGACACTTCAAAGATTGAACGATATATCAAGATCAGAACTGCTCAAGAAGCTCTAGAAGATGCGCTCAGTAAATACAAAAGCTGACAACTTGAAAGTGATCACACACGTGGCTTAGCCACTGGAATACCACCATCCACACCATCGATGATGTGTGTTGGTTTGTCCACTGTGCGACCAGTTTGATAGTATTTTTTGCCATCAATCAAAATCACCGGTTCAGATGAATGACCTTGAATGGTGGCATAAGTGGCGTTGGGTTTGTAACAATATTGATCCTCTTGATCTCTTTTGGCCGCATAAGGCAATCTTGTTGGATTGATCCATGGGCTCACGTCTAACAATTCTCGGATTCGATCTATCCGGCATGCCAGGGCGTGATCCTCTCCAGATCTGAAGTCTGTGCCACCAGCCATGTGCATGCCAATCACCTTCCATTCATCAGATATAAACGCATACACCCAAGAACCGCTATCACCACCAGTGGATGGATCAACACCATTCTTGCCTTTGTATTGTATCAAATTCTTGTAACCCTTACCAGACACGAAACTCGTGAATGATATACTGTCGCAGAACAACTCACAAGCTGCTGAATTGTCAGCTCCAGGAGCACCAACCGCACCAGTGGTGCGGCTTGACTTGAACAGCTTGACTCCATCTTCACCCAGCACCATGTTGTCAATCTCGTCACTGGTTGCCCAGTTGATTGCATGTTTGAAGCTAGCACCTATGGGTGTGTATGAGTCAACTGCATTGGAAGTGGTGTCTTGCTTGATTCTACGCTTGTTGTCATTGGGAGCCAGGTCGATCTCCACAGAGCATATAGCTGCATCAATCTCATTACCAGTGAAGCGATGAGGTATGGATCGCTTGACACGACCCAATCTGTATTCTGCTCCATCGATCACAGTTGTCTTGTTCTTGGTCATGTGACCATGATTTGAAATTATTTTGGTACCAGCATCGTTGAATATCACTTGTTCATCTCCAGGTGACACTATGGAATCATTAGCATAATTGACGTGTTCATCAGCCTGTAAATCCGCGCTGAAGAAACCAGGTGTGAACACATGATTGTTGCTCATTCCGATCAACTTACCATCTTGGTTGTCCACTGCGAAACCACCAAGTGTGCCTATTTTCAACGCGTTGGTTAAGCTTCTAGACTTGGTGTATTCGTTGATTGAATGTGTGTGATTGTTCACCGACATGCCAGGTTGTCGAGTCTCCATGTAACGACCATCACTGATGCGAGTGAGTTTTCGATGTTTGTTGACTGTTGCAGAAGCTAGATTGTGACAGTATGCGTGTTCATTGTATTGAATGTCTCTCTCCACCACGTCTGTTAGATAGGTGACATCGTTGAACTTCAACGACTCAGGTATCTGAACATCTGCCTTGCTGCTCTTGGACACCACAGTGAATGTGATGGACACTCCACCGGTGGGTTTGTTGTCTCGAGTCTTGTTGCTGATGCCAGCAGAAATCAATCCCATTGACTCTCTGTTGGTCAAGAAGTAATTTTCTATAAAATCTGATAATTTATCATGGATCATAACGTACATACATTGTGTTTTGAGGATTTTCTAGCAAACATGCATCACAATCTTCATATTTTCTCAACTCATCATAATCCAACACCAATCCATCTGAAGACACATGTCTCTCATCCAGAAGATAGTAGCACACACCTTCAAAATACACAGTGTTTGGGTATTGTTGGGATGAGATGGCTATGAAATTAGTGGTGCTCACACTATGTCTTTAGTCTCTACAGCCATGGCTTTCAATATCACCTCAGAATTGAAATCGTTCAACTCCCATCCAGTCAGACTGCTTGTGAATGTGTCTGTCTTGTTCAAGAACATCACATGAGAATCCAAGTCAGAGTCTGTTGACAAATTGTTCACCTTGGTCCATTTGGTGGTCCAGTTGGTGTTGTTGTCAGTGTCCAATGACACGACCAGTGAGTTCTCATCTGGAGTTGATCCAAACACCGCTGCATTCTCTACTGATATGTTGATACCTTCGATGCTGACCGCGTTGATTGAGTTGCCAGGTTGAGTGAATCGTGTCTTGACATGTTCATAATCTAAAACAACGTCCAAGGATGCACTCAATTCAGTTGAAGCCACTCCTCTGATGTCATAATCTTGACCATCTACAATAGATTCCAATGGGTTTATATAATCTATCAAATCTCCACTGTATGAATATGCTAACCATGCATCAGTACCAGTTGATTGTTTGTGTTGATCTATAACCTCTTTGGGTCTCTCATTGTCTGTGCTTTGATGTTGTGTGTCTCGTCTGATTGGAGTCAATGGAATGCCTGCTATGAAAGGTGGAACTCCAATATCATCAAGATTATCAGAATTGTCAACACTGTTCACTGCCAGATTTGCCAGCATGGTGAGAGGTTTCACCATTCCGAATTGAGCAGGTGTGGTGTGTTTGCTTGAACTCAATCCCCGGATGGTTACAGGACAAGCATCTGGATCGAACTTGCAACCTGTGTTGAATCTGAATTCTGATGCATCCACACCAGGCATGCTGTTGATGTTGAATTGAATCTTACCGGTATCCACTCTGAATTCACCGGAGCCATTTGCTCTCAAGATGAAATGCACCGGCATCATCCGGCCGTATGAATCATGTGTTTGCACCCATGGATCGGTAGAAGGTATGGTGATGAACGGAAAGTTATCAATATCAGTCAAGTCTGAAGACCCTCGAACTGCGTACAATTTGAATTGTTTGGTGCTGGTCATCTCATACACAAAGTGAATGCAGTTGTTGACATCAAATGGTATGTTGTCTGGATCTTCTTTTTGTATAGTATATCCATCAGTTTCGCTTTTACCTCTCGACACCAATTGATCCTTGGTTCTGATACCACCTCTAGACGAGACACTGTCTCCTATGGTGATCAAAGCATGTCTACCAGTGGATATGCTGACATCTGTCTCAACTCCGGCAGAATCTGTATGATTCTGTATCAATTGACCCACGCTGAAAGTCATGGCGATTCCAGCATCCAGACCGCCAAAGCTCATGCTGATGTGTGGATCTGCATTCTGATCACCTGTGTATATGCCTGGTTGATCAACCACGGTGTTACGCACCGCATTGCTAAGGTAAGTGTAGTATGGCTTGGTTCCAGGTCCTGTCGGGATGTTGCCGAACCCTATTGGGCCTTGAGTGATCCAAGTGTCACCATCCGCGGCTACATGCAGCCCATCTTGAGTTTTGTATGATAGATTGCCAACAAAATCATCCCCTCCGGTGAATTTACCGGTTATGTTTGGATGGTGAGAGAAACAACTGTTGCTCTGTGTGCTCACTGGTACAGGATCTGGTTCAAATTCAGATTCTGCTGATATCATCTTGTTTCTCAAGAGTTGATTGAAACTGGTTCTTATTATCTTCATCGTTGTAAATATTTATTCAATAACTAGCAATTTAATTGTCCATCACAAGCCGAGTGGAGCCGCAGATAGCACATGTGTAGCCACACCAGTTCCTCCAGTTTTCATAAAATTTCGACCATTCATACACACCACAGTACCAACCGGGATGGAATCGAATGGTGTGATATATATATTGTCAGACTCATCAACTGGTATGTTGACATTTGTGTAGTCTTTGACTGGATACTCATTGAACACAATCTCATCACTTCTGCCCTTGTCTGTCAGGAATTCTGCGCAGGTTGAATATATTGGCAAATCATCCACATTACCTGCACACAGTGGATATGTGTTGGTCAATCCGGGAATTCCTTCATACACATACGGCACACCGTCATCATTCAACTCCACAACATCACCTGGCTTGAGAGTTCCATTGACATGTGTGTATTTTATGAATTTTCGATGATTGCTCATGTTGATTCAAATGTTAGAAAGTGCAGCATCGTCAATGTGAATGCATCTGGAGTGAAGTTCCATGTTCGCAACCTCAATGCAGTTGTTGTGGCTGGTGTGTCGAGTGCGAGACTGGTGTAGACATCATCAACTGTGAGATTGTCTTTGAAATCATCAGTCTGCGTCAGATTACCACTGTTTGATTGATCCACCCAATTATCATTTGTGTCTCTGGTCAACAAGACATGTGTTGGAGCGCCGCCGATGGTGTTGTTGATGTGCAACTCCACATGTTGCAAGTCGAACAGGTCAAACTCAAGCTGCAATTCAGTGTAACTTCCCATAGAAGTTAACACAGCTGACAGTGGATTCATCACTGGTGCTATCATGGTCTCTGGAGTGTGTAACGATGATCCATATGAATTTATGTTGTTGAAGTCAACAGCCAGTGAGTCATCTGAATTCAACACCTGAGTAGGTCGTACGAGTGTCACGTTCACACCAGGTTGCACCACTCGAGATGGGAAACATTTGTAATCCATCAATGGATACGGTAAAAGCTGTTCTTCTGGTATGTAGTGAGTCATGGTCCCTTTTTGATCAGTCTTGATATATGGTGCAGACACCAAATTTCCAGAATCATCAACCGAACTGATGATAGATTGTCCAAACTCTATGTCATCACCTGGTCTCGGGTTGACAAATATTTCATCCGGAAGAGTCATCAGAAATCAACACCTTCTACATGAGGAGTTGGTGGTGTGATGTCATCACATGGTTTGGTTGAGGAGTGGTCAACATTCAATGCGTTGGTTGAAGTCTGATGTGTTGTCTTGATCAGACATCCTTGATCTGTTTTGATTGACGACCCAATGTCATCATCTGATGAAGTGGTGGTGGTTGTTTGTGAAGATCGTGTCATAATAATATTTATTCTAACATGTAGGGAATGTGGTCCAACTCATTCCGGATACACCCAAGTGAATACGAATACCAGCATCATACAGATTTTTCTTGATCTGAGTGAATTTGGACATCTGGCCATTCTCACACTTGGGTATTGTACCATCCGCAAGATCAAGATCCCAACCGGATGCGTTCAAGTTCCAATAGCCTAATCGAATCTGTCCACTGGTTTTCAAGTTGATCAATGAACTGGCCACTTTTGCGATCTTCTCGTAAGTTATGTCTGGATTGTAATCCATTGTCAAATAATACACTCCTGAAAACACGGGACTCAGCATCCAATCCAGTGTGTTCATCTTGCATCGTGTCACATGAAGGTACCAAAATGTGTAATTGTCGTAATAATCTGTTCGAGAATACTTCATACCAGCAGCTGGGAACAGAGCTGATAAACTCTGTAAATTGTTGTTTGAAAGAGTTAACTGCTGACATGCAAACCAATTCTTCATCACTCCGATGCTCGGTTCAGTGTTGGTCACTGCTGTGTGTTGTAGTTGCACATGGTTGTAATGTGGATTTCCTTTGTAGAACCATGAGTAGGTTGACTCTTGGTAACTGTTCTCAAATATCTGCAAATTCTCAAGATCTGGATTGTCGTTCAACGACAAGTTGGAGTGTACATTGATACGCTTGCCACTATTGTATGCACCGATCATAGGCCAGTCTTGCAGGTTGCAACGCTGCATCTGGATAGTATGAAATACAGCAGCATCTGCAGACAGCACATTACCGTATGATTCTGTCTTTATGATGTCCGCCAAACTAGTCAAATCTGTGATGCTTGAGTTACTCCAATCGATGTAAGTTAACTTTGTATTGGATAAATCCGGGATTATGGAGCTTTTTTGGTACTGCATGGATAGAGATGTCAGTTCAAGTAACGAGTTGAACATACTAGGATTGTCGATATGTCCACTGTATGTGAAAGATTGTAATGATTGAGCAGAAGCCAGTCCGGTCCAATCGGTGATGTTGTTGCCAGTTATACTCAAACTTTTCATCTGCAATTTATCGAACACACCAGATGGTAATTCAGTTATCTTGTTGTTGGATAAGTTCAATGAGTTGAAGTACTGAGTGGTTTGAATGTCTATGAGATGTGTCAGATCGTTGATGCGATTGTTGTCAAATCTCATGTTTGTATTTGTCTTCAAATTGTCTACGGTTTGTAAACCATCCAGATTTACTAAGTGATTGGTATGTAGATTTATATCGTTATAATTCCAATTCTTCAACCAACTTCCACCAGCAAGACCGGTTAGTGTCTTGATCCGATTTCCATACAAATTTAGTGTTGGGGAAGAATGAGACGAAGGTCCATTAGTTAGATTCTTCATTGAAGTTAAATCACATATCTTGTTTTGATAAAAATTGATAGTTTGCATTCCGGAAAACACAGCGTGTGTGTCTGTATTGCTGAGGAATGATGTGTCAGATAGATTTCGATCAGTATTATGATTTATCATGAATCTATTAACACTTGTATCCTGGGGCTTTTGTCCAAACAACAGAGGTTTTTTATCTGATGTGTACAAGTTATCATATACAGGATACCAGCCAAGTTCATCTTGAGGAATCTCAACAACACCGGCGGTTTGTTCTGCGATTTGCCCTATATTGCTGATCATGAAGTAATCTTCATCAATTGTCTCATGAGTGATTCTAACGCCAGCGATCTTGCCAGACCAATTGGTGGTGGTTTCTGTATCCTCTTTGTATCTTCCACCCATCACCATCCGATACGTAGCCCACATGGAACTGATGTTGTATTGTGGGTAATTGTGTTGATTCGGTTGCCAGCTTGTCAATTGACCGTCAACATACAGTGCACAATCTGCCAATGTGACACCATACACCCATGTGATACGAGTCCATCTATCCAACCAGTGATCTGTCGTGTACCAATTGTCATGGGTACCATGAACAGATAATTGATGTGTGGATTGTTTCCATCTTATGCTCAATCCAGTACTAGTCTCAGCATGAGGGGTGAAGTTTATGATAGTCGCGGTGTTACCTTCTCTACCTCGTGCTGGTTTCTCTGCCTTGACCCACATGTCAACTGCCCAACTGCGACGAGGAGGATGATACTGATCAATCAAATCCATGCTCAACGAATTTCCGGTGATGCTGTCTGACTCTTCAACCTCCACACACACTCCTGGATCTCCGGAAAATGACAGACATTCAGACCCTACTGTTCTACGCTTGTGGAGATCATACTTGTTGACCAGGTAATCTGTGATGAGCTTGCGTTCCACGCAATGCAGAGGTTGCTTGAACAAAATGACCTCAGACACTTGACCATTCAGAAAGTAATCTGCTGTTCCTTTGTGTTGATATTTTCCAACTGATATCAGATCGTATGGAAAATACTCAGAAGCTCGACTGGTCGTAGAAATCACGTTGTCTTCATCCTCCACCAAGTTGTGAAACAATATGTTTGAATCTCGAGATGCATATGCAGCTCCATGCACTTGAAATTGATCCATCTGAGTGAGAGTGGACGTTTGAGATAAATTCTGAGCAGAACTGATGTAACTATTGTCGTTGGTGTATCTCAATGTCACATAATTGTGACCAGCTTGATTGTTGGATTGCAAAGACATGATGCCTTGTGTGCCGGATGATTCGGTTGGCTTGACCACCACTATCATCTCAAAACCCCAATCCTCAATATAGCCATTGGGACTCAACGCATGACTCAAGAATTGAGATCCAGTGAACTCAACACATCTGTTGTTATCTGTTGGTAGTTCATATGGAGGCAACACTCGAAGAATTGGTTGACTGGAGGGTGTTGATTGAATCATGTGCCTGTTGTTCCCAGATGAATCAACCCATTGTGATATGCTATCTTGATCTGAACCAATCAATGTGTCTGATTTGTAGTGTGCATGTGGTTGCTGCCACACTGCATGATCAGCATCAAGTGAATATACAGTGCTTCCGGTGGGTGGGTTTATATTCTCACAAGGCACACTGGCTGATGGTGTCACTGTGGGTGTGACAGAAGGTGTTGGTGATTGAGTTGGAGTGGCTGACGGTAGTGGAGGTGGTACTTCAGTAGCGAAGCAAAATCCTTGCAATTCTGCACTTGGGATGAACTCTCCAGTGAAGATCGCAGACTCACACACTCTGTATGACTGCATGTGCATCGTTGATGATGCAGATATAGTTGTGGCCAGATCATCTTTGGATACAACTGGATATGTAGGTATGGAACCTCCAGTGGTTCCTAGTGTGTCACCGTCGAAGTTAGCCAGTTGAACATGACCAAGTGTTCCATTGACGTACAATAAGAAGTTTGAATCTCTGCGGACCAACGCAACATGATACCAAGTGTCATTGTTCAGAGTGAATGGAGACAGGAATTGAGAGTGTATCAACCATTCATTGTCATCAGAAGTATCACCATGACCGTCATTACACACAAATTGAAACCACCGAGATTTGTAGTCACCAGCTGGATACCCGGTTGGTTGATGATCAACATCACCTGCATGGCTGAATGTGAAGTATGATCTGTTTTTTATTAAAGATTTATGATCAAGTATCACATGAGAATCATTAGCATCCTCAAATCTGATCCACGTGTCTATTGTGAAATCTGATGTGTCCTTGATCGTGTCCCGGATGTTGGTTTGTATTGAGTTTGCTGCACCAGCATCCACTTGAAACGACGGAGTGTCAAACACTCTGATCAATTGATCCACCCCGGATGTTCCTTGAACACTCACATCACGATAGGATGTTGATTTGTCAATCAACTCACTTTCACTCTGTTGTGGTTGCAACAGCAACTCCACTATACATGAACTATCAGCTTCAGCTGGAATCCAAGATGTGGAAGGAGTTGGTGTGACAGTGACACTTGGCGTGACTGTCGCAGATGGTGTGAGAGTGACACTTGGCGTGACTGTCACAGATGGTGTGAGAGTGACACTTGGAGTTGTTGTTGTTGTGACTGAAGGAGTGACACTCGGAGTGACAGTGACGCTCGGAGTGAGTGTGA
>ENA-UOXV01003399-UOXV01003399.1-marine-metagenome-genome-assembly--contig:-NODE-3399-length-19391-cov-8.674907_pt1 | contig 19391 bp, 15 predicted proteins | sample MGYA00238165_ERZ766961 | MGnify/ENA primary metagenome ERZ766961 (study PRJEB28924, sample SAMN03173240) | marine metagenome | biome: Marine; feature: Water; material: Subsurface seawater | place: North...
CTTCTTCATGATTGCATATAAGACCGATGTATACAGAAATAAGAAGCATGAAAACGAGTGCTTGAACAAAACCGATCAGGACTTCCATAAAGTAAAATGGAATTGGAGCAACTACCATAGTAATTTTGGTAGCTAACTCAGGTAACCCTAAAGTGTTTCCCAGATGAAACATACTATGGAGAAGGCTTTCCCCACCAAATACATTTCCAAATAATCTAAAAGTGAGTGAAACAGGGCGAAAAAATATGGACAAAATCTCTATAAGGCCAACTGCAATAAAAAGCACACCAAGAAAGGCGAAAACTGCAAAATTAACCTGGGTTCTATCTGCCTTGTTACCAAATAAGTCTTTTGCAATAGCTTTAAATCCAGCATATTTAACAATAAAATAAACCCAACAAAGATTTGCAACAAGGGCGAGTGCAAGTGTCATGTTCAGATCTGCATTGCCGGGCCTTATTAATGGTTTAAGAATACTGAAGTGACCGTCTATATAATAACCGTGCCCAATCGTTCCAACTCCAGGCAAAAGACCGCTCCAGTTGTGAATCAAGATGAATAGAAAAAGACCAGACAACAACCAAAAGGATGGAAAGAAAACTTTCTTTCCAACGATAGGCTCAATAATTGATCGTAGACTACTAATCGCTGATTCGACAATGAGTTGCCCTTTAGTTGGAATTAACTGAGGGGTTCCAACCATAAGTTTAACCAGAAAAATTATAAAAAGTGAAACAACCCAACTAGTAACCATTGAATTAGTAACGGGAAGTGGGCCTAAACGTAACAATTCCTCTGAAGTGAGACTGACTCCATCACCCGCAGCAAAAGCACCGCAAGAAAACACAAATAAAGAAATGAATGTAACTAAAATTTTCAAAAGGGTCTACTATAAGTATAGGTTAAGTTAGGTCAATGAAGATTTTGATATTATAATGGTTATCAAATTTGAATCATTGAAAATAAGGTATGTCCAGGATTACAACCATAAGGTAATCTTATAGTGCCTGAGAGATAATGCTTTTGTAATTTGGTAATAAATTTTGAAAATACGACTCATGTTCAAATGGCCAAGGTTTGTCGATGATTTCCCATGATTTTGATTCTCTTAATTTTTGTAATGTCCATGTGTAGTAATCGATATGATCGGTGCGAAAAAAAATAAAGCTTTCAGATGCAGTATTATTCCTAAGTTGAGAGAGGAAATTTTCTTGTATAAGTCTCCTCTTGTAATGCTTTTTTTTTGGCCATGGATCTGGAAAAAGAATGAAAGTGTTTCTAATTTTGAAATTTGATGGTTTGTACAAAAGAAATTCATTTGCTTCTGCTTTAAAGAACGAAACATTTTTTCGTCCATTATTTAATTTCTTATTATTTGATCTTAATATTCTTTTAGAAATTAGATCTATGCCTATGCAAATTGTATCAATGTTAGAATCTGAATATGCGTTTAACCAATGGCCATGACCACACCCAATTTCCAGATCAAATATGATTGTTTCATCTTTTAAATCAGAAAAGAGGTCTGATTTAAAAAATTGTTGAACCCTACCCTTTCGATTTTCTTTATCTTGGAATTTTCTGAGAAAAATATCCACAGAATTACTTAGAAAGCATAACCATAAGCACACTAATATCAGAAGGGTTTACGCCAGAGATACGATCTGCTTGTGCTAGATTTTCAGGGCGAACCTGAGATAGTTTTTCAGCACTTTCTTTACGCAGGCCAGGTATATCATTGTAAGAAAAACTTTTTGGTATCTTGATCGATTCAACTTCTTTGAGTTTACTAATATTTCGCAATTCACGATCAAGATAACCTTTGTATTTGATTTGATAAATTATTTCATTTTTTACCTCTTTGTGTAATGAATGAAAATCCTTAGGTAAGAAATCAAACTGACTGCTTTTCCTGATTTCTTCGGAAAAAGTTGTACCCGTCGATGTCCTTTCAGAAGTGTACTTATCGATTAACTTATCTATAATTTGTTTCTTTTCTTTTATCGCATTTAAGCGATACTTGGAGACAAGGTTTAAGTTTTCCAATTTATTTAAATATCTTAATTCTGAACTTCCGTGGTTAAATAAAAGTCGATACTCAGCCCTGCTAGTAAACATTCTGTAAGGTTCGCTTGTACCCTTGGTAATTAAATCATCAACCATTACGCCTAAATACCCTTCGTTTCGACCGAATGTTACCTGCGGTATATTGAAAGCATTATGAGCACTGTTAATTCCAGCAATAAGTCCCTGGGAAGCTGCTTCTTCATATCCTGAAGTTCCATTAATTTGACCAGCAAAGAATAAAGATTTTACTTTATTTGATTCTAAAGTGGAATATAATTGGGTGGGTAGAGCATAATCATATTCAACCGCGTATGCTGGACGAATTATGATAGCTTTCTCAAGACCGGGAATTGTTTTTATAATTTCGTTTTGAATGTCAAAAGGTAAACTTGTTGAAAAGCCATTAATGTACCATTCATCTGTATTTGTGCCTTCGGGTTCTAGGTAAATTCTGTGATTGTTCTTTTCGGAAAAACGTACAATCTTATCTTCAATACTTGGGCAATACCGAGGGCCAGCACCCTCAATGTCACCCTTATAAAGTGGCGAAAGGTGTAAGTTCTGATTAATTATACTTGAGGTTTGATGAGTGGTATGGGTTACAAAACAATCCACTTTATTTGAACAAGAGTCGATGTCATGTTCCACATGGAACCACTTTGAATTACGTTCCACATGGAACGTTTCATCCGAAGATCTTGTGTCGTAGAATGCAAATTTCGTTGGTAATTTGTCTCCTTTCTGTATGGTTGTCTTTTCGAAATCAATTGTTCTGCCTAATATTCTTGGAGGTGTTCCTGTTTTAAATCTGTTGAGTTCAATCCCCATTTTTTCGAAATCAGAAGATAAGCCTTTAGCGACATGATCTCCTAGTCGGCCACCTTCTGCTTGGTTTTGGCCAACGTGCATTAGGGCTTTAAGGAATGTTCCGGTGGTTACTACAATAGATTTAGCGTAGAATTTTTGCCCTAGTGTCGTTTTAACACCTGTACATTGATCTTTCTTTAAAATTAATCCATCTACTAAGCCTTGAAAAATCGTAATATTTGCATTTTGCTCTAAGACGAATTTCATTCTTAACTGATATGCTTTCTTGTCACATTGAGCTCTTGGTGCTTGTACGGCAGGGCCTTTAGATGAATTAAGTAATTTATATTGGATAGCACTGAAATCGGCATTTAGAGCCATTTCACCTCCAAGGGCATCAATTTCTCTAACCATCTGTCCTTTAGCTTGTCCTCCTATAGCGGGATTGCAGCTCATTTGTGCAATTGTATCTAAATTGCCAGTTAGAATTAAAACATCCGCTCCTAACCTTGAGGCTGATAACGCGGCTTCGCAACCAGCATGACCTGCACCGCAAATTATTACGTCATAGGGATAATCCTTATGTGTTCTTAAACCTTCCATTATTTACCGATGCAGAAATTTTTAAATAACATATCTAACATATCATCATTTGTACTTTCACCAATTATTAAATTAATGGATTCAATACTTAATTTTAATTCTTGAAGAATAATTTCCTCGGGTTCCCCAGAATTAATAAGATCTAGTGAATCATCTAAAAACTTAGATGCTTCAACTAACTGAAGCATTTGTCTCTTATTTACAATAATATCATTGAAATTATCATTTGGATAAACTTTATCTAGTTCTATTAATATTTGATCATGAATTGTTTGTGAACATCGTTCATGATGTATGGATGTAGATATAATAGAGTTGCTTGGTGGATATTCGGTTGAACATATCTTTTTTTCTAGATCTGATTTATTTTCAATTATAATAATATTTTTATTTGTTAATAGTGGTTCAGTTTTAGTTTTAAAGTCAGAAGGGTAGGGCACTGAAGAATCTAAAACCAATAAAAGTATGGTAGCTTCTTCGATCATCTCGATTGATAATTCTACACCTAGATCTTCATTTAAGGATTTCCCTGATCTAATTCCAGCAGTATCGGATACTTGTATGTTAAATTTTCCAACTTTGATATATTCGGATATATAATCTCTCGTTGTACCCGGTTTATCGTTAACAATTGATCGGTTTTGATGTAGTATTTTATTAAACAAACTACTTTTCCCTGCATTTGGAGCTCCAATTATTACTATTTTAATTCCATTGCTTAAGGAAGTTTTGATACGAGATGAATGAATTAATTTTTTTATTTGTTTTGTTATGTCTTTTAAAACTAACAGGTTATTATCATAATTTTCTATCTTAATATCGTCTTCTGGAAAGTCTATTGCGGCTTCAAATTCAGTTTGTATTTGTAAAATTTTACTTCTGTGTGATATTAATTCTTTTTTGAACTTTCCTAACAATTTTTGCTTTGCAATTTCTATTTCAGCCTCACTTTTAGAGGAAATGAGTTCGGCAATTGCTTCTGCTTGTGTAAGATCAAATTTTCCATTTAAGAATGCTCGCTTTGAATACTCACCTGGCTCTGCTAAACGACACTTTCTTAAAATTAAATCGTCCAATATTTGATTAGCGATTATCATGTTACCATGAAAAGATATTTCAATCATATCTTCTCCGGTAAATGATTTTCCTTTTTCAAAATATACAAAAATTACATGGTCAATAATTTTATTTTCGATGTCTTTATAATACTTAAGTAAAGACTTCCTTGGGGTAGGGGAGACTAATCCAAAAATTGTCTTACATAGAGTTCCTGATAACGGTCCACTAATTCTAATTATTCCAAGTGCAGACTCCGCTGCCGGTGTTGCTAGTGAAATAATTGTATCTGCATTATGCACAATTATTTATAAGTCTAGGACTCTTCTTCGTTATTTTGAGCAAGTACAGAACCAACGCTAACCTCTACTTTCTCTAAAATTGCATCAGTTATTTTATTCATTAGGTCTACATCTTCTGAAAGTACTTGCTTTGCTGCTTCGCGACCTTGTCCAACTAAATTACCATCGTACGAAATCCATGCTCCCTTTTTGATAAGTATTCCATGTTCAATTCCAAGATCTAACACAGAACCTGTTCTTGATATTCCTTCATCATACATAATATCAAATTCACAGGCTGTAAATGGTGGTGCTATTTTATTTTTAACTATTTTAAGCCTAGTTCTATTTCCTGTTACCGTACCATTTGATTCTTTAATTTGACCAATTCTACGAATATCCATTCGTATTGAACAAAAGAATTTTAATGCTCTTCCACCTGGAGTTGTTTCAGGACTACCAAACATCACGCCTATTTTTTCGCGAATTTGATTTGTAAAAATACAGACACAATTCGTTTTTGAAATGGCAGCTGTTAATCGTCGCATTGCTTGGCTCATCATCCTAGCCTGAAGTCCAACGGTGGTATCTCCCATTTGACCATCAAGCTCTTGCTTGGAAACGAGTGCTGCAACTGAATCCAATACGATTACATCAATCGCTCCTGAACGTATCAAAGTTTCAGTAATATTAAGTGCATCTTCTCCGCTTTCAGGTTGTGAAACCATTAAATTATCTAAATCAACTCCGACTACTTTAGCATATTTTGGATCAAGTGCATGTTCTACATCTACAAATACTGCATTGCCTCCGTTCCTTTGTGCCTCAGCTATTACACTTAAGCAAAATGTTGTTTTACCCGAAGACTCTGGTCCATAAATCTCAACAATTCGCCCCCTAGGCAGTCCGCCAGCTCCTAAAGATAAATCAACTGCGAGTGACCCAGTCGAAATTACTGAAACATTCATCTTGGTCGCATCCCCTAACCTCATCAACGCGCCTTCCCCAAATTTTTTATTAATACCTTGGAATGCAAGTTCCAGGTCTGGGTTTTTATGTGTCTTTTTTTCTGTTTTATTCTTCGCCATAATTAAAATTAGATTGATCATCCACAATGAATTCATGTTTCGTATAATCAAGTATTTTCAATTAAAATTGTTAAATACTGAATTCATTTATAACTTTGTTATATTATTGCTTCTAGGTAATCTATTTTCAATCAACATGAACCTGTGAAATACTCACATATAATTTGGGACTGGAATGGTACAATAGTAGATGATGCAGCACTCTGTGTTGAAATTGTTAATGAACTTTTGCTAAAGTATGACTTGCAACAGGTTACTCTAAATTACTATACAAATAATTTCAGATTTCCCGTCAAAGAATACTACAAGTTAATCGGCCTTCCTACTACAAGTGAAAGCTTTAAATTTCTATCCAATTATTTTATTACCCAGTATAGAGAACGATTTTATCAATGTGAGTTACAAAAGGGAATTTTTGCGGTAATAAAACAGTTTAGTAATTTAGGAATTTCTCAATCTGTTCTTTCAGCCGCATCTCAGGATGATTTATCGAAATTTGTTTCTTATTTTAGTTTAGAATCCTATTTTAAACTAATTTCTGGAGTTGATCATATTTTAGCAAATGGTAAGGGTTCAATAGCAAGTAAACACTTTGATTTTCTTGGAATCGCTAATGACGATATTCTTTTAGTTGGTGATACATGTCACGATCATGAGATTGCCGATTCCCTTGGAGTTTCTTCAGTACTCTTAAGTTCTGGGCATAATTCAAAAGAGTTATTAAGCGAAGTAACTTCCTCTATCCTTAATTCAGCATTTGAACTCCCTGATTTTATTAGCAGTTGACCGTAAAATTGGGATTGGTATCTTAATTGATCCGAATGAACCGAGTATTTATTAAGACCTATGGATGCCAAATGAATGAAAGAGATTCAGATGATGTGGCATACAAATTAAAAAATAGGGGATATGATATCGTTGATAATGAAGATATAGCTGATGTTGTATTATTAAATACATGTAGTGTGCGAGAACAGGCTGAAAATAAAGCATTGGGGAAAACTGGTCATTTACTTAAACGCAAAAAAAAGAACCCAAAATTTCTTGTGGGAATTATGGGCTGTATGGCCCAAAATCGAGGCTCTGAGATTCTTGATACGCTACCGGATTTGGATTTAATCGTCGGTACTCAAAAATTTCATCATTTACCTGATTACTTAGATAAAATTTCGGAAGGAAAGAGCACCGAGAATCCAACCATTGTAGATTTAGGAGAAGAACTGGGGTCGCAAAATCAAATTCGCAATCATAATGCGGGAAAATTAGTTCAAGCATCTGCATTTGTTTCTATAATGCAGGGGTGCAACATGAAATGTTCATTTTGCATTGTACCTAAGACCCGGGGTAAAGAAAGATACAGGAGTATAGAGAGTATTCTTGACGAAACGATTGAATTAGTAGACCGAGGCTCAAAAGAAGTCACTTTATTGGGTCAAATAGTAAATGCTTATGGACGTGGTTCGCTTCCAAAAATTAATAATAAAACACCGTTTGTTCAATTACTCGAAAAACTAAATGATGTAAAAGGCTTGGAAAGAATTAGATTTACTTCGCCTCATCCAATCAGTTTTGGTGATGATTTAATTGAGTGTTATAAATACTTGCCCAAACTTTGTGAACATGCACATCTTCCGATGCAAAGTGGCTCGGATAAAATTCTCAAAGCAATGAACAGACCTTACTCCCGTGCACGCTTCCTTGAAATTGTAGACAGATTGCGATCTACTCATTCGGCTATGAGAATTAGCACAGATGTAATTGTTGGCTTCCCAGGTGAAACAGAGGAAGATTTTGAATTAACTAAAAGTGCATTTCAGCAATCAGCTTTTGAAATGGCATTTATTTTTAAGTACAGTGAAAGATCAGGGACTAAAGCTGTTAGTTTGAGTAATATTGTTCCAACAGAAATTAAGGAAAGAAGAAATCAAGAGCTTCTTTCTTTGCTCAGAATTCAGTCCAAGGAATCAAATTCTAAAAGTCTTGGCAGGGAATTTGAAGTTCTTGTGGAAGCAAAAGCAAAAAAAGGAATTAACATGCTCATGGGAAGGACTCGCTGTAATCGTAAGGTGGTATTTAAAGGGGACATTACAGAAATTGGTACTCTGAGGCATGTTACAATTAAAGAAACCTCAGCAACTACCTTGACTGGAGAATTAGTTTAAAAAGTGAATCTTACATTATACACTGTTTTAACCGGAGTTATTGCATGCTTTACAGGGTTTATTTTAATCAGCAATTCATCCAAGGTTAAATGTTTATTAAAAGAGCTTTTAAGATCAAATAAAGCATCAATTATCCTTTTATCAATAGGTTTATTTTGGTTTCAATATCACCATGTTAGAAATTTAGGAGAAGCTGATTTTGGCGAATACAAATTAATAATTGGCCTAATAGGCATTTTCATAGCAATTGCCTCGTATTTTTACATCAATGACTTTTTATCAGTTCGAGCATTTTGTATAATCATGTTATTTTACGCCAGAGAAGCTTTAGATTCTGCGTTTCTTCAAGAACCAAGTGCTAGACTTTTTCTTGTTTCAGCAATTTATTTTATAATTATTGCTAGTCTATACTTTGGTGCATGGCCATACCGAACGAGAGATCTTCTTTTATGGCTGTTTAGTGAACGAATAAGATCGATCGTTTTCGGGTATTCCTTTGTTCTTTATGGATTGTTACTTGTAGGAGTTGCCATAACATACTAACTAGTAGTTTTATGAAAGGTATTGCGTTAGTAATTTCTGGGCCTGCCGGTGTGGGAAAAACTACTTTATGTGATCGTTTGTTATTAAATCATAAGCTAACTTTAACGCGTGTCATTACTGTTACCACTCGAAAACCAAGGGATACTGAGCGCGATGGAAGCGACTATATTTTCGTGAATCGTAAATTTTTTTCGGAAAATATTAAGTGTAATGCTTTTTTAGAATATGCCGAAATTCACGGAAACTGGTATGGCAGCTACAGGCAGTCTGTCCATGATAAATTTCAAAACAATTTTGATGTACTTTTGAATATTGATGTTCAAGGTGCATCTACTCTCAAGGGTTTGGAAGAAAACGGTTCTTTTCTTTGTGGTAAATTTCGCAGTGTTTTTATAATGCCATCTTCGCTGGACGAGCTAAAACAACGGTTGATAAAGAGGGGGCAAGATACCTCTGAAAATATTAAAAATAGGATAAAAACTGCAGAAACGGAGATTAAGTTAAGTGAATCCTTTGACCAGATTATTTTATCTAAAACTAAAGATGAGGATTACAAAGAACTCAACGATTTTTATTTAAAACATTCCAAATTGGCTAAGAATTAGTAAGTTATATTTTTATTTCAGGCCTTTGTGGGTTTAACCAATCTAGGTGAAAGGAGTTTCCTCTAGTTTCATCAGTCCTTTCATAGGTATGGGCTCCAAAATAATCTCTCTGGGCTTGGAGTAGGTTTTGGGGGAGTCTGTCAGCACGATAACTATCATAGTAAGAAATAGCCGAAGCAAATGTGGGAACGGGTATGCCAAATTCAACTGCTATACTAATCACTTTTCTCCAGCTAGATTGATACTTATCGATACAATTCCTAAAATAATCATCAAGGAGAAGGTTTGAAAGGTCAGGTTTTTTTTCATAAGCCTCAGTGATTTTTTGAAGAAATGCTGCCCTGATAATACACCCCCCCCGCCAAATTTTGGCAATTTCTCCAAATTCAAGATTCCATCCGTATTCTTTTTGTGCCTCTTTCATTAACTGAAACCCTTGTGCGTAAGAACAAATTTTTGAACAATATAGAGCATCTCTGATTGCAGAGATTAAATCTGTTTTATCGATGGCAATATCTGAGTTTTTTGGTCCCTTTAAAATTCCTGAAGCTACTTCACGCTCCTCCTTAATTGCGCTGAGGCATCTTGCAAATACTGCCTCTGCAACAGTCGGGGCAGGGACGCCCATTTCTAATGCATTTATAGAAGTCCATTTGCCTGTGCCTTTCTGTCCTGCTGCATCAAGAACAATATCTACAAATGGTTTATTTGTTCTGGGATCAGTTTGCTTAAGAATATCTCCCGTAATTTCTATTAAAAAGGAATCTAATTCTCCGGTGTTCCAATCATCAAATATAGTACCCATTTCATGGGGTGATAACTTTAATATAGATTGCATCAGATCATAAGCTTCACAGATCATTTGCATGTCACCATACTCGATCCCATTGTGAACCATTTTCACATAATGTCCGGACCCGTTCTCGCCGATATATGTAGAGCATGGAATCCCTCCAATTATTGGTTTTCCGGGTAGAGCACCCTCAATTGGTTTTCCGGTATTTGGATCCACTTTTGCTGAAATCGAATTCCAGATAGGTTCTACCACTTTCCATGCTTCCAATGATCCACCAGGCATTAAAGAAGGACCAAACCTAGCTCCTTCTTCACCTCCGCTTACACCTGATCCAATAAAGTGTAATCCTTTATCTTTGAGGTTTTTCTCACGTGCAATAGTGTCTGTCCATTTTGCATTTCCTCCGTCTATGATAATATCACCGGGATCTAACAAATGAACTAAAGAATCTATTACCGCATCAGTGGGTTTGCCTGCCTGAACCATAATGACGACTTTTTTTGGACTTTTAAGTGAATCTATAAAAGACTCAAGAGTTTCAAATCCATACAAATTAGGTGTTGAAGGCTGATTTTTATCGATAAAATCAGTGGTCTTTGAATATGTTCTGTTATACACAGAAATTCCAAAGTTATGATCTGCAATGTTGAGTGCTAAATTCTGACCCATTACAGCTAAGCCTATAAGTCCAATATCTGAAGTATTTTCAATCATATATAATTATACATTTTAAATTTTTAAAAGTTAGCCAGTATAACATTATTCAATGCTATTTATCCACCAAATTAAAGTAATTGGGTTTTAAAAATTTCCTAGATAGGGGATGCTACTGGAAATTCATCTTTTAGGGGCTTAGGTGCCTCCTCTTCTTTTTTAGCCGGATTGGAGAAAATTTTAGTCGGGTTGGTGAAAAGTGGGTTTATATTAAATTTCCTCATAAGTAAGAGCATGTCTCGTGAGCTGGTTTGAATAGATTTAACAGCCATAGAATTGTTGGCCTTAGATGCAGCCTCATTAACCGTTTTCTGAATAGCTGAATTAATGGCTACAGATGATTTAGTTTCAACTGAATTAGCGACTGTAGCGTCAAATCCAAGTGCAAGCGAAATACCTACTTTTGAACCTTCAGTTACACCTTGGTTAATAGCCTGTTTGACAATTAGTGGATCAACACCCGATTTAATTCCTCCTGTAACCGCACCGTATGCCGAACCAAAACTAACAGATTCGGCTGCTTCTACTGCTTGTTTTTCAAATGTGATACTTTCTGGATCAGAATTATTTTGCAAAGCTACGATTTGAAACAATGCACCTTCTGCTGCACCAAAAGCAAGAGCACGGGCAATTTCTACTTCAAATTCTTCAGTAACTCCTCTTGGTTTATCTATCATTGCAAGGTTTTGAGATGCCATTCCTCCTTTCGTTGCACCTTGAGCAGCACTAGAAATGATTTCCATTGTTGTTGGGTAATAAATTGCAAGTCCGGTATTACCTAAAAGAGAACCAAGAGCAGAACCACTTGCTATTTGAAGCAGCTCAGTTCTTGAAGTTATTTTAGAAGTCTGTGCAGTCGCGATATCATTTTCGAAAAATTGGCTAGCAGTATTTAGTGAACCATTAGCACTACCCATCGAAGTAGCTTCAGCTAGTGAGCTCCTAGAATAAAGTTCCCAATTGTTGCTATTCTCAAAATCAAGAGATCTATCTAGTACAGTTGAAAGCTGAGCTCCCATTGAAGTACCAAAAGACACTGATTCAGCCAAGCGATGTAGTTCAAATCCGTTTTCAAGATTGATAGATGAAGTTATTATTTGTGAGGCAATTGCACTTGAAATTGATTCGGCTGTGAGATCAGGTAAGCCTGCATCACGATATGATTTTTTATTAGATGTTTCATAAACTGATCCTAATGTTAATCCTGTGGAAATTGCTTTGGTTGTCTCATAAGCAAATATGCTATGATCCCCATCTAGTGTACTAAAGAAATCCATTGTGGTAGATGCAACTTCTCCTCCAAGTAGAGTGGAATATGATGTTACATCGCTTGGTGTTAATTCGTTAGCAGAACTTCCGAAAAGACCTTCAGCGAGACCTCTTGAAGAAAATTGTATGATAGCTGATTTTGAAGGGTCGAATTTCATGAACCTACTGATTCCGCCAAATTTCATATTCTCATCTTCTAATTTTCGTGAAATATCAATAGGAGAAATTGTCGGAGCAAAATTGGGAGCAGAGTATGTAGAATCTTTTAGAATGGAAAGTGCACTTAAAGTAATTGATCGGCTTGTTGAAGAATATAGTGTTATTTTATTAGAATTGATAGTTGAATCAGATATTGATTCTACGAAGATTTTTGATAGATTTTTAGACCAATTTGGAACACTAAACTTTTTAGACGCAACTTTTTCAGGCAATAGCTCTTCATAAATATTTCGTACTAATTCTGAATATGAAGTATCAAGGTTAAGCCCTCTTTCATCACTTACTTCTAGAAAAGATATAAGAACAGATTTAATACCTTCGAGAATGTTAAGTTCAGAACTACCAAATGATCCTTCGCTTTGCATAATGTAATCTACAGCGTACTGGGCTGATTCGGATAAGTCCTCACTAGGGAAGCTAGAAAATGTGGTAGATAAAGATTGAACTAAACTTGAAATGGGTTGAACCCCGGGGCTAACTTTTTCAATTTCAGATACGATAGATGTTTGAATCTCATCTCCAAGCCTTCTTTCCCTTGTAATCTCTCTCTTTTGTGAAAGAGCGTTACTATTTATAAGAATTGAAGACTCAATAAGGGTTTTATTTATGACACCAAATGTGAGTGGAGAGCAAAAATCTCCTAAATATATAAACACGCAGATCAAAAAGCGATTAATCAACTTTGAAATATGCGAGAACATCAGTTTTAAGATACAAATTTATTTGTTTAGTTACAACTTTAATTAAAGATAATTTTTATGAACTAAATAATTGTACTTTAGCGCCAACCCAGTTACCAGAGAGAATGTAAGGAGACAAAAGGGAGTCCTTGATGGGAAATCGACGAAAGAATACAATAGAAATACCAATGAACCGCAGATAAGTATTTTGGATGTATTGGATTTACTTTTAATTAAACAAGAAAGAATCAAATATAAATAATAACAAAACGGTAATATTCCAATCATTCCAAATTCCGATACTTTTTCTAACCAGTCATTATGACCATACCCAAACAAAGGCGTAAAGTCATGATGGGCATTTTCTAGGACTATATTTCTTTTTTCTCTAACAGCTTCGGATTGGAATTTTGGATTTAAAGATTTGTATGAATTATAGCCATAACCAAACAAGGGCTTTTGTATTATTTGGTTCAGCAGATCTTGCCAAAGCATAACTCTAAGTGGATAGTCGCCTGACGAAATAGAATCAAATTGAATTTTTGTGTTATTAACCATTTCACTTGTTGTTTGTTTATGTAGATTAAATGCAACCCAACTAAGCAAGGAGGTACCTGTTAATATTAAAAATATAGATATAAATAAATTTTTATTATTATTTTTAAAAATCTTATAAATAGTAATTATAATTGAAAATATAAGAACAATAAAAATTAATAATAAACCTGATCTTGAACCAGATAATATAATAGAAGTAAATAATGTAATTATTGAAAATATTAAAATATAAACCTTGAATTTTCTTAGAAAATTATGTGTATCCCTACTATACTCATGAATAAGGAGAGAAGTAGCCATAAAAATAGATATAATTGCAAAGATTGACCAATGATTTTTGTATGTAAAACTTGCAAAGAAGTATCTTGGTTCAGGTGCGTTCCATATTCCCCAAATCTCTTTAAGATTGTCGGATGGTACATAATTAAGCTTTTGAATAATTCCAAAAAAAGCTAGAAAAAACCCATTTAAGCAAAAAATGAAAATAAACCTTCGGATCTCTTTAATGTCTTTTATATTAAGAAATGCAACAAAACCTAATAAAATTTGAAATATAAAATGGGTGAAATCTATAGCAACCTTACTGTTTTTTAATGGTAAATTTGGGAGATATTCATTTTTGTTTAATTTTATATTATTTTGATACCTTATAATAAGTTTATCAATTGGAGTGTCTTCTTTATTAAATCTATCATAATAATTATTTTTAAAGTGAAAGAAAAGGGCAACTGATAGTTCGGGGTCTTTTTTTGATACTTTATAAATATTATCAAATGCTTTTATCGCCATTTGCACTTTTGAAATATTCGCTTCTTCGGTTAGAGAATTCTGAACATTCAGTTTAATCCATTCATCATCATTTAAAATTTTATAAGCAGGGTTGAAATAAGATACTATAAATACGACAATTAAAATGATGATAGGAATACCGGGGATGATTATTTGTTTTTTAGCCCATTTTCCATTTAGGCTAAAAATCAACATCCAGAAAACAGAAATATCAACAAGGTACAGAATCCAATCACCTGCTAATCCTGCTTTTGCCCATGAAACAATGATCAGCAAGATTAGTATTACGCTAGAATAATTAGATTTCACTTTTTATACAAATTTGTCACTATCTAGCTTTCAGGTAGATATTGACAACATCTTTCTTAATGGAGTAAGAAGATAGAGCCCCCATGAATTTTAAAATTTTTTCGAGATTAGAATTTTGTTTTATTTGCTTTATCTTTTTAAGTTATTCAAATGCATACGCTTTATTAGAAGGTAAACTAGGAAAGGTTGATGCGTCAGCAAGCCTTGATGCAACTTATGATTCTAGAGTTTTTGGTGTTTCTTCAGAATCATTTTCAAAAATGAAAACAGACAATGTTGAGAGCGAAGATGACTTTATTTTGAAATTTTCCCCAGCTTTACATTTTTCTAAGAAAGTCAAGTGGTTTACTTTTAATGCTTCAGCAGGTGTTATGATTGCACAATATGTTTACAACAACAAACAGAGTTATACTAGACCAACAACAACATTTACAATAGACTTTGATGAAACTCTAGCCAAGAATAGAAGACTCTCAAATAATGCGAAAATTCGTTTTGATGCTACCTTTGACATTGGTCAATCTGTAGACGCCAGTATTATAGAACAAGACCTTACTTCTTACACTTATTTTTTAGCTGGTCTAAATGTTCGATATAATCACAGCCCCAAGTTTGGTGTTGGTGCTGGCACATCGTACAACTATAAGAATTACCAGGCCGGTGCAAGATCAGATGCCGCTTACAGTGATATAGAATCATTACCTTTAACTGCTCGTGCATTTTATATTTATTCTGAAAAGTTAGATTTTTACACAAATTATACCTTCCAACGCACAACTGACAACCGTAGTGGTTCAGTTGGTAGTTTGATTGATAGTAGTTCGCATAGTGTTTCTTTTGGTGCACAAGGAATCTATTCTTCCAAACTTTCAGGAGATGCCAGTATCGGTTATTCTGTGCAAAATTTCGATAATGAATTTACTGATTCGCAGCACAATTTAACAAGTACAATCGGTCTCGATTGGAAATTAAATACCAAAACAAATTTTGGTTTTGATCTTAGTCGATCTTTTTCCCCATCTGCAGCAGGTTTTTCAATGTTCACTACAATGGGTAACTTTAGCGTAAATCATAGATTCACAGATGATGTTTCAGGTACTGCCTATCTTAGCCTAAGTAATGCCGAATTTACCTATGCCGGTGACGGAAAAGGGGGGGATTCTTCTTCTTTAAATACATATGGAACGGGCTTCAATATAACCAGAAAGATTTCTCAAATATTTTCAGTAAGTAGTGGATATAATTATTCATACATTGACAGATCGCTTGAAACATATGGTCGTCATGTAATTAATGGTCTTGTTACAGGTCGCTTCTAGACTCATGCATTATAATTTTCTTTTCTTTAATTTTATAGCATTTGCTTTTGTGGTTTTTTTGCCTCCACTCGCATTCAGTCAATCAAAGTATTCCAATGACCCATCAGTGTTAAGGGATCCAACTGGTTACAAGCTTCGGTCAGGAGATCAAATATCGCTGTATGTAAGGGGGGAAACAGAGACTAATATTGATGCCTCAGTCGATGGTGATGGATTAATAAAACCAGTTTATTTAAATGAGTTGAAAATATCTGGCTTGAGTACTAAGGAAGTTGAAAACCTTCTTATTAAAGAATATCAAATTCAATTAATTTTTAAAAATCCTATTGTTAAGGTTTACATCAAAAAATATTCTGAGAGGGTGGTATACATAACAGGATCAGTTAACATGAAAGGTCCTTATGTATTCCCCCCAGAAGTTGAAGCTATGAATATAATTGAAGTGATTGCACGGGCAGGTGGCTTTAGTGCAATTGCAAGAAAAAGCAAGGTTTTCATAACAAGAACATTTTACGACACGGCTGGTCAAACTAAAGAAACTAAAACTTATGAAGTTAATGTAGAAGCCCTGAGCAAGGGAGCCTTTACTTCATCATCTGCGAAAAGATTTTGGATATATCCAGGGGACAGAATTGAAGTTCCAGAAAGGCTAATATGATGGAAGAAGAATTTAGTGGTAACTCCCAGCAGTCGACATCGATAAAATCGAAAGCCAGGGGATTATCGGATTTTTTACTGATTATCCGTGATAGGTGGTTGCTCTCGATTGCTTTGTCATTACCGATTTCTTTAGGATATGTTTATGTGAAGTTCCAGGAGGTTGAGTTTTATCAATCAAGTTCTTCATTCAGGTTACTTCCTCCACCCGCAGTTTTAAATTTACAAAAAGTGGATCGGGATACCCACGTTCGTTCTCTTATATCAAAGCACTTGGAGGGGCTTAACAGTCAAGGTCTGAGGGATCGAGTTAATCAGAAAATTGACGATGACCCTAAATTTAAAGCTATTATGCTTGCTCCATTTATGAGAGATGGAATACCGGTTTCTGTTGGATCAACAATAAACTACAGTATTGGTGCACCCTCATTAACTGATGTTACTAGGCCTCGATTTTCAATAAATAGCATAGCTAGAAGTGCAGAAGGGGCAAAGCTTGTTGCTGATATTGTTCAGTCAGAGTATGAGAAAATGCATAAAAGCAAAAAAAGTTTGCAAGTAGAATCAGTTAGAAATTTGCTTGAGAACCTTCTTGAGCAGAGCTTAGAGACGGAGTCCGAATTAGCTACAGAAATGTCAAAATATAAGAAGATTAACGGGCTTCCGTTTTTGGACGACGAAAAAAAAGATACTGCTGTAAGAAAAAGCCAATATTCTAGCGAAGTAACAACATCTAAGTTACAACAAATTAAAATAGATTCTTTACTTCGCCAAGTTCTTGCCATTCAGGCGAGGATTGGATCAAGAGAAAGTTCGAGCAAATCTAAAGATATCGATGACGATATTGCATTAATCAAAGATTTTTTTGAAATAGATGCGATTGAAGACTTTGGTAATGTCCCTAATTTAAGGTCAACGCTTTATCAGTTAGAAAAAGATAGGAGATTGTATGAAGAAAGAGCGAATGGATACCTTGAGAGGCACCCCAAAATGCTAGAAAATGCCCGGCAAGTTTTAGATGTCAAAAAGTCTTTAATCCTAGAAGTTACCGCTGCAATCGAGGATTTAAAAGATAAAAGAATGCAATTCATTGCCCAAGAGCGAGAATTTCAAGCTGCAATGAATAAAGTACAATCGGAGAGCATGCAACTTAGTGATATGGAAGAATGGTTGACGAACAAGCAACGAGAATTGGCAGTTGTTCGAAAAAGTACAGATCAAATGCAAAGTAGATTAAATGATGTTAAAATTGAACAAGCACTCCCTTCTGAGCAAGAAGAACCCCTCCGCAAAGAGAGCTTTGCTTTTCTCCCTGCCGGGCCTTTCACTCCGGATAAACTAAAAATTCGTAATTTTGGATTTATGATATTCGCAATATCTTTTTTTGCTATACCTGTTTGTTTAGAATTTGTAGATAATCGGGTAAAATCACCATTCGACATAGAGGTTTTTATAGGAAAAGATTTAATTGGTGGAATCCCTAAAATATCTGATGTCGATGAAAATCAAAGACCTTTGATTGTTGGAAATGATTTAGATGACGGGTTAACTGAGTCATTTAGAAGTATGTATAGTAAAATACAAATGAACTCTGTTGTTGATCATCCCAAATGTATGCTTATTACTTCTGCCATACCAAGTGAAGGCAAAAGTTTAATATCAGCAAACTTAGCTTATTGTTGCGCTAACCATGGGAGGAAAACAGTGCTTGTTGACTTTGATTTAAGGCGACCTGGTTTGCACAAGATTTGCGATTTAGAGAATACAGAAGGGTTAGTTACTTTGGTAAACAGTGCATCAATGGGTCATCAAAATCTAAACGAACTTGTAAAGAAAACATCTATTGAAATTCACCCTAATCTTTTTATTTTGCCTTCTGGGGGTAAGACTCGTGCTGCAACAGAAATGCTTGAACAAAAAGGTTACGATTTAGTCCAAGATGAGTTGCGTAAAGAATTTGATGTCGTAATTATTGATAGTCCCCCAATTGGTTTATTCCCTGATTCACTCGCCATTGCTCGCAAGGTTGACGAAGTATTGTTTGTTACTCGTTTTGGTAAAGTTTCAAGAAAAGTTGCCAAGAGCTTAGTTGACGATTTAGAGGCAACTGGTGTGAATTTTCTCGGAGTCGTATTAAATGATTTACCGCACAAGAAAACACCTGGATATTATTATTCAGGTTACTATGGTTATGGATATTTTAGATACAAATATTACAATAAATATTACGGCAAAGAAAAATTTGTAGATTCTATCCAAGAAAGCAAAAACTTATCTACCTAAAATATCCTGCATGAGTGGTTCGTCTCAATCTTTTGAATATGTAGTTAAGATTATATCACCTGAAGGTATTAGGGTAAAAGGAGATGATCTTACGGATAAAATTTCACAAAAACTCGAAACTGAAAGTAACAAATTAGGGAAGGATGGATGGCAAATAATATCGTTAGTTCCGACCGTTACTTCAGAAGGTTCTGTATCCAAGTTGTTAGTTACATTTCAAAAAAGTATAAAATAGTTTGCGGGTTATTTATGAACCCATGATAATGAAGCTCCACAATTTTCATTATTTGTATTATGTGCATAAGAATGTATTGGCATTGAAGTTGCTTTAACTTTTCAGTGAATAAGCTTACGGATTTTCAATCTCAACTAGAGAGGTTATCATCAACTCTCGGTGCTACTTTGCACTTGCCCGATCCTGGATCTGGGAAATTTTGCATGAGGTTGATTAGACTACCACTTGATGGACCGGAAACTATAATTGATATCAAATCAGTTGGGTACAGATACTTTGTAACAACCACAAGATTTATAGAGCCATTACGACTATCTATGAAAGGTTTTATGAGTGGAAAGTATTCAGAAA
>ENA-UOXV01003400-UOXV01003400.1-marine-metagenome-genome-assembly--contig:-NODE-3400-length-19389-cov-13.194993_pt1 | contig 19389 bp, 18 predicted proteins | sample MGYA00238165_ERZ766961 | MGnify/ENA primary metagenome ERZ766961 (study PRJEB28924, sample SAMN03173240) | marine metagenome | biome: Marine; feature: Water; material: Subsurface seawater | place: North...
GGGGAAAAAGGTCATGAATTATTTATTAATAATTCTGTAACAGGAGAAAAAATAAATGCAATTGATCAATTTGTTTATGATAGTAACAGTATCAATACTGGTACTATTCTTTTCAATGTTTCTTCAGAGTCGGACAATATATCATTAATTATTAGTGCATGGGATAATGCAAATAATCCAAATGAGGCTGAAATTCAATTAGTTTTACTTAGATCAAATAAATTAGATATATTACGTGTCTTGAATTTTCCAAATCCATTCTCGAAAGAAACTCAATTTACTTTTGAATTAACTAAGGATGCTAAAGTATCAATTAGTATTTATACAATTTCAGGAAGAAAAGTGAAATCCATTGTTGACCTTGATCAAAAACTAGGATTTAACAGAATATCATGGAATGGACGTGATGAATATGGTAGTTTATTAGCCAATGGAGTCTATATTTATAAGGTTAAGGCTGAAATTAATAATCAAAAAATTAATCACATTGGAAGGTTGGCGATTTATAGATGAATAAACTTATTAATTCACCATTAATTCTGGCATCCAAATCACCAAGAAGAAAAAATCTACTTGAACAAATTGGCCTGACCTTCAAAGTTATACCAAGTGAAGTAGATGAAAGTTTTGACATTGATCTTTTACCCTCAGAGTTTGTACGTCACTACGCAAAAAAAAAAGCTACTAATATAGCTAAAAAAAATCCAAATTCTTACGTAATAGGCGCTGATACAATTGTAGCTTATAATGACCAAATTTTAGGCAAACCAAGGGATAAGGATGAAAGCTATCGAATGCTATCTACATTATCTGGAAAAACACATAAGGTATATACAGGAGTCTCAATTCAGCATAAAAATCTTAAAATTGATAAAACATTTTATGATGTTACCGATGTATCATTTAATACATTAAGTGATAATGATATTTATTATTATATTGATACATATAAGCCATTTGATAAAGCTGGTAGCTACGGAATTCAAGACTGGTTTTCTGTCCATGTGAATAAAATTAACGGCTGCTTTTATAATGTCATGGGACTACCAATATCTTCTTTTTATTATCATTTTTTTAGTATAATTAAATAATATTAATAAAAATAGTTTTCAGTCTCAAAACATGCATGTAAATTTTTTCAAGTATGTCAGACTATTATAAAGATTTGAAAGAACTCCGAATTGAAGCAGGTATTGAACTTGAAGAAATCCACGATAGAACAAAGATTAGCCTGGCAGCTTTAAGAGCAATTGAAAGTGGTGAATTCAATAAACTTCCTCATACTTATGTTCGTCTTTTTGTTCGTGCATATGCAAATGAAATTGGAACTGATGAAGATCTAGCCTTAATAGAACTAGAAAAATCTTTGAGTAAAGAATCGATGGCTAAAGAAGTAAAGAAACCTAATAATAAGTTTCTAAATCTAGAACAGGACACTAAAAAAAAAATAGTAGCTAAAATAAGACCTTCATTAATTTCTGCAAAAAACATTAGAACTGATATGGTAAAGGGGGTTGCTCTTCTAAGTGTCCTTATCTTTTCTATTTATATTATACGTCAAATCAATAGAGAAGAAACCTCAAAATCTCCTATTATATATCCAAGCGACTATGAAGATGAAGGTGCTATAACCAATCAAGTTCTACAAAATGATTTTGATTTATTTACTGAATCTGTACAAATTATGGAAGAAAAGTCTCCATTTACTTTGAAAGTATCTACCGTAGAAAGAGTATGGTATAAAACAAAGATCGATTCACTCACTTTTATTGAAAATATATTACCTTCTGGTGATAACCGTCTTTACGAGTTTTCTGACTCTCTCATAGTGCTTTTTAAATATTCTAAAGGATTAAATCTTTACTTGAATGGTTCTTCTCTAAATTCATTTAATTATTCATCTAGCCCATTGCGCATGATCTTCTCTGTAGTCAATAAGACTATCACAACTCAGCAATTCATTCCTAAGAGCTAAGCTCAATTATTTAAAGTTTTTCTTTAGTTAAACTCCTCAAGTTTAAAATAGGGAGTATTTTTTTATATAATATTTATTGACATAAGTGGGGTATCGTGAATAGATTGTGGGTAGTAGTGGGTAACTATACCTATCAACTTGAAATGACAATAAACAATAATACATTTACAGGCGAGTTCTCTTATTCATTAGATGCGAAAGGTCGCATCAATATACCTGCAAAATTTAGGAATGTTCTTACGGATGATAATGAAAAGTCCTTTGTAATTACAAGAGGTATGGATTCATGTTTATGGGTTTACCCCGTCATTGTTTGGCAAAATATTGAAGCAGAGCTAAAAAAACTTTCATCACTTTCTAATATAAATCGTTCTTTTGTAAGGAATACTGTACGTTATGCATCTATGGTCAAATATGATAAGCAAGGTAGAATTGCAATTACGCCTAGCCTTATTAAATATGCGAGCCTAAAAAAAGATGCCTTGATTATAGGAATGGTTAATAAAATAGAGATTTGGGATCCAGGCTTATTAGTTGATACTGATAAAGTATTCCAAAAAATTGACTCATCACAATTTGATGAGTTAGCAAATAAAATTATTCTCTGATGATAAAATCAACATCACAGGAACAAAGCCTTCCACATATTCCTGTAATGTTGTCAGAAGTACTAGAATATATAAACCCTCAAATAGATGGAATCTATATAGATGGAACCATCGGTGCAGGTGGACATGCTAAGAGTATCCTTGGCGATCCTACGTCATCAAGAAAAGTAATCGGCCTAGATAGGGATGCGGAGGCACTGAGAATTTGCAACAACCAATTTGGTGCCTCTGCATGTTTTCTTATTACTCGTAGAACTTCATATCATCGATTCCCTGAAATTTTAGATGAACTAGGCCTTGATGTTGTTCATGGAATATTGTTAGATCTAGGTCTTTCTTCTATGCAACTCAATTCTGATAGTCGCGGCTTTGCTTTTGAATCTAAAGGTGACCTTGATATGCGTTTTAATAAAAATTCCGGTCAAACTGCTTCTGATCTAATTAACTATTCATCCAAAGAAGAATTGGCAAATATTATTTTTAATTTTGGCGAAGAAAGACATTCAAGAAGAATTGCATATAATATTAAAAATATGAAAAAAATGACTACGGTAGCCGATCTTAAAGAGGCTATTCGACGGTCTACCCCTCCACATAAACGTAAAAAGTCTCTGGCGCGTGTTTTCCAAGCCCTGCGCATTGCTGTTAATAGTGAGTTAGATAAGCTAGAGCTGTTTCTTAGTTCTTTTATCGATTATTTAACTATAAATGGTCGTGTTGTAATTATTTCATACCATTCAATTGAAGATAGAATGGTTAAACATGCTTTTAGAGGATTAAAGAATGACCAGAGACTTAAACAATTAACTAAAAAACCTATTATTCCAACAACAAAAGAACAAGAGTATAATCCTCGATCAAGAAGCGCTAAGCTGAGAGCTGCTGAGAGAATATTTTAAAAAATGGCAAAAAGGAAAAGAAGGTCAAAAAAGAGCGCAGATTTTTTACAGACACTATTATTTTTCATAACAACAATGCTATCTATTTCAGGTCTCATCATATATCTTTGGGTATACACTGAGATCGATGAAACAATGTTAACAATTGAAATTCAAAGTCAAGTCACTAAAGAATTAGATAATTCTTTAAAAGAATTAAAAATGGAAGTTCTTAACTTATCTCGAAGTGATAGAATATCTTCCGTAGCTCGCGATCAATTAAGCATGGTTCCAGCAGAACCTGAAACACTGATAATTTTTATTAATCAAAATCAATCAGATATAATAAATTGACAAAAACATATTTGAAATTTCGCTCGCGCATCTCTGTTTTATCATGCTTCTTAATTTTTGCTTGGGTTGGGTTAACTTCAAGACTTTTTCAAATAATGATTATTGATAGCGAAGAATATCGTAAGAAAGGCTTTAGCCAGAGTCAAAAAAATGAAAAATTAATGGCTATTCGAGGTAATATTTATGATCGCCATAATAAACTTCTAACTAATAACATTATTCACTATTCAATTGGAGTTCATCCTTCAAAGGTTAAAGATAAAATTGAATTTGCTAAAATAATTGCAAATTCTACAAACAAAGAAACTAATTATTACATTGAAAAACTGAAAAGTAAGTCTGATTTTATTTATCTAGACAGAAATTTAAGACTTAATAAAGTAAAATCTATTATTGATAAAAAAATGGCCGGTTTAGTTATAGAGAGAAAATCTAAAAGATCTTATCCTCACAGTAACATAGGTTCTCAAATTATTGGTTTTACGGATGTAGATGACAATGGTCTTATAGGTATAGAAGAAGAATACGACAAACAACTTTCCGGACAGCCTGGATGGGTAGTTAAACAGGTAAATGGGAAAGGTCTCTCACAGTACAAAACAAATTTTCCAATGAAGCCTCCAATTGATGGCGCGAATATTCAACTAACAATTGACTTGGAGTATCAAAGTATTCTTCAAGAAGAGTTAGGCCGAAGAATGAATGAGTCAAATGCGAAAGGTGCTATGGGTATTCTTATGAATCCAGAGACAGGAGCTATTCTAGCAATGGCCTCACTCCCTAGCTATGACCCAAATAATCCTATGTCTTCGCCAATCGAAAATCAAAAAAATAAAATTATAACTGATCAATTTGAGCCAGGTTCAACATATAAAGTCGTTGCAGCAACTGCTGCTGTAGCAACAAATACAGTATCTTTGTATGATGAGTTTTTTTGTGAAAATGGACAATATACAATTGCTGGTAAAACAATTTCAGATCATGAAAAATTTGGCTTTCTAACTTTTCCACAAATAATAGCTCAGTCAAGCAATGTCGGGACAATTAAAATCGCTCAAAAACTAGGTAGAAGTTCTCTTTATAAATTCTCTAGAGATTTCGGATTTGGTACTATGACCGGAATACGATTTCCTGGAGAGACTCAAGGTATTCTAAGGAAAACAACAGATTGGAGTGAAATTTCATTAGCTGAAATATCAATAGGTTATGAGGTTGCTGTTACCGCACTTCAAATGGCATCTGCATACTCAGCTATAGCAAATGGTGGTTTTTTACTTAAGCCTCGATTAATAAATCAAATTTTTTCTCATAATGGTGAAGTTATCCATAGAGAAAATCCTGAAGTAATAAGAAAAGTTGCTGAACCTGCGACAATGAATATCATTAAAGAAATACTTACTCAAGTTGTTCAAAAAGGCACTGGTACAAAGGCAAATATTAAAGGTTGGCGTGTAGCTGGAAAAACAGGTACAGCACATAAAGTTATTGATGGTGTCTATTCAGATAAATATATTTCAAATTTCGCAGGGTTTTTCCCAGCTAGTAACCCTCAAATTGTAGGCGTTATAATTCTAGATGAGCCTAGATATGGACTTCATTGGGGAGGCTATGGTGCAGCCCCTATCTTTCGTCGCGTTATGCAGCGAATAATAAACATGGATGATTCAATTCAATACCATAAGCCTAAAATTATAAATGATAAGCCTCTTCTAGTAAATAATTCGAAACAAAAAATAAATGAGTCAATGGTGTCACTAAGAACAGTCTCAAATTATCCTATTTATAAAGATGGCTATACAGTCGTACCTGATGTACGCGGAATGAGTATTAGAAAAGCAAAACAAATACTTATTGCTTCAAATATGCGAGCTAATTTTTCTGGATCAGGACATGTCCTATGGCAAAGCCCAAAGCCTGGAACAAAAATGCTGCCAGGGTCTATATGTGTTATGGAATTAAATTAATATGCATTTAAAAGAACTAGTTAAAGATATAGTGCAAGACTCTAGTGATATACCCAAAGTCGAAATAAATAATATTTGCAGTCATTCAGAGCAAGTAAATAATGGGAGTTTGTTTGTGGCCATTTATGGGGAAAAATTTGATGGTCATGATTTTATTCAAAAAGCAGTAAATAATGGAGCCTCTGCAATTATTTCTAATGGTAGAGATATAGGAGAGCTACCTATCCCAAATATTAAAGTTGCTAATCCAAGGTTGGCTGCAAGTAAAGTTGCAGCAGAATATTTTGGACATCCATCAAAGAGACTTAAAGTAATTGGTATTACAGGAACTAATGGAAAAACAACAACAGCCTCAATAGTCTATAATATTTTGAAAGCTGACGGTATAAAATGCGCTCAATTAGGAACTTTAGGCGTGATAGCAGATGATTTTATATTAGAAAAAACACTTACAACACCAGACCCAATTAAACTTCATAAGATTTTTAAGGATTTTGTGAATAAAGGATTTACTCATGTTGTGATGGAAGTGTCATCGCATGCTTTAGATCAAATGCGTGTGGCTGATATTGAATTTGATATAGCCTCTTTTACTAACCTCTCACCTGAGCATTTAGACTATCATAAAACAATAGAAGACTATTTCCATGCTAAGGCGAAATTATTTCATGGCTTATCTATTACAAGCACGTCAATTATAAATTTTGATGATAAAATGGGAAAAGTAATTGCCAAAGAATCTAAAGCGCCTGTAATCAGTGTTTCTAAAAAAGGTGATTCTGACATTTATTTTTCTGCTTTAAAGCATAGCCTTAAAGGTATAAAAGGAAAAATTTCTGCTGGAGATAAAGTTATTGAAATTGATTCTGCTTTAATAGGTGAATTCAATGTGGAAAACATACTTTGTGCAGTTGGAATCACTAATTCATTAGGTGTAAAACAAGAGATAATTACTTTAGGAATAAAAAAAAGTTTTGTTATTCCAGGTAGAATGGAAGTTTTTTATAAAGGTAATGGTGGAACAATTATCGTTGATTATGCACATACTCCTGATGCATATGAAAAAGTATTAAAGACTGTTTCAAAAATGAAATCTAAGAACAGTCAATTAAATGTTTTGTTTGGCTGTGGAGGTGATAGAGACGCTTTAAAAAGGCCTGAAATGGGTAAAATTGTAGAAAAATATGGAGATAAATTATGGATTACACCCGACAACCCTCGTTCTGAATTAATTGAGTCAATTAATAATGAAATAATAGATGGATTGTCTATGCAAAAGCATAAAAAATTTAATGATAGAGGCCTTGCTCTATTGAAAGCATTAAATGATTTAGGTGCAGAAGATATTCTTTTAGTTTTAGGTAAAGGTAGGGAAGAATATCAAGAAATATCTGGGGAAAAAATAAAATATTCAGATATAAAAATTATAGAAAAAGTTATAAATGCGAATTAATCTACCCAATCCAACTCAATTTTCTAGAATATTTAAATCTGCTCTAGGAATATCATTAGATGTTGAATTTAAGGGTGTCACTACAGATAGTAGAGAAGTTCAAAAAGGTGACTTGTACATTGCTATCTCTGGTGAACGTGTTAATGGGCATTCATTCTTAAAAGAAGTTTTTGATAATGGCGCTATTGCTGCTTTAGTTAGTAAATCTTTTGACCAGATAGATGGCTATCAAATTCTTGTTGAAGATACAGTAAGTGCAATAGGAAAAGTTTCAACTCTTTGGCGTGAGCAATTTAATTTTCCAATAATTGGCATAACAGGGTCAAATGGTAAAACATCTACAAAAGAATTATTAAAACATATTTTGTCAGCAAAATTTGATGTGCATGCAACTGAAGGGAATTATAATACTTCTATAGGGCTTCCCCTTACACTTCTACAACTAACTTCATTTCATGGTGCCTCTATTTTGGAAATGGGTGCAAATCAACCTGGAGATATAAAAGAATTATGCAAAATTACAAATCCAACTCATGGGCTAATTACTAATGTTGCTCCAGCTCATCTTGAAGGGTTTGGTAGTATAGAAAATATTGCTAAAACTAAAGGCGCTTTATTTGAAAGTTTATCAGAAGGAGTTTCATTTGTAAATATTACAGATAATCAAGTTTCGAAACTTAAAATATTTGGTGATAGAGTAACTTTTGGTTTAACTCCTGATTGTGATTATCCAGCTGACCTACATCATGAAGAAGATAGCACAATTACTTTGACAATTAATGCGCAGGAAATACCCACAAACTCAACAAATTTATCTTTTGCTAAAAATGTAATTGCAGCCTCTGCTATAGCTCAAGAATTAGGACTTGGATGGGATACAATAATTGATAGAATTAAAACCTTCATTCCTCCTAAAGGAAGGTGCGAAGTTAAAAACAATGGTAAAATCACTGTTATTGATGATACCTACAATGCTAACCTAGAATCAACCATAGCAGCCATTGATTACCTTAAAGCTTTTAGTGGGAATGGCCAACGTATTTTTGTTTTTGGTGATATGCTTGAATTAGGTGCTTCATCTATTGAGCAACATAAAACTATTGGAGAAAAATGTAATGATTCAAAAATAGACGCAGTTCTAACATTTGGTAAAGAAACAATTGCTACTGATGGAGCATTATTAATTGATTATCATAGACATTACAATCATAAAGAAGATTTATTAAATACTTTAAGCGAGATTGCTAAAGATGGAGATAAAGTATTAGTAAAAGGTTCTAGAGGAATGAAAATGGAAACAATTGTAGAAATGTTGTTAAGGTAATTATGCTATATCATTTGCTTTATCCGCTTAGAGATATTTTTTCACCATTTAATATTTTTCAATATATCACTTTTCGAAGTGCAAGTGCTGCTATAATGGCATTGCTTATAAGTTTTATTTTAGGTCCTATAATCATTCGTAAGCTAAAAGAATTCCAAATTGGTGAAGAAATACGTGATTTTGGGCCAGAAAGTCATTTTAAGAAAAAAGGAACACCTACAATGGGTGGTTTAATTATTCTTTCTGCAATAATTATTCCTACCATTCTTTTAGCTGATCTAAATAATCCATTTATTGAAATTTTATTAATATCAACAATATGGATGGGTTTTATAGGCTTTATTGATGATTACTTAAAATCTGTTAAGAAAATAAAGAAAGGTTTAATAGCACGATATAAGCTTGGTGGCCAAATTTTTCTGGGTATTATAATTACTTTTTGGATTTATGATACTCCAGCTTGGGATAACATTAGAACAGTAACTTCGATTCCATTTTTTAAAGATACCGTTTTTGATTTTGGTTTATTTTATCCATTGATGATTTTAGTTGTTGTATCTGGTACTTCTAATGCCGTGAATCTAACTGATGGCTTAGATGGTCTAGCAACTGGCCTACTAGCAATTGCTTTCTCTGTATTTGCAGCAATAGCATATATTAGTGGTCGTGTTGATTTTTCCGACTATCTAAATATTATATATTTACCAGGTGCTGGTGAACTAACAATTTTTTCTGCAGCTTGCGTTGGGGCCTGTTTGGGGTACCTATGGTTTAATGCCGCTCCTGCAGAGATTTTCATGGGTGATATAGGTTCTCTTTCTACGGGTGCCGCTCTTGGTACTTTAGCAATTTTGCTTAAAAAAGAATTTTTGCTTATAATTATTGGTGGAGTATTTGTTGCAGAGGCACTATCTGTGATTCTTCAAGTTGGTTATTTTCGTTATACGAAAAAAAAATATGGTGAGCCTAAAAAGCTTTTTTTAATGGCACCATTTCATCATCATTTTGAATTAAAAGGATGGCCTGAATCTAGAATAGTTATACGATTTTGGATTATAGGTCTCCTCCTTGCATTATTAACAATTGCCACATTTAAAATTCGCTAATGAATATATCTGAGGAAAAATATATTAATATTAAAGGGAAAAATATTGTAATCATTGGACTTGGTCAAAGTGGTAGTGCTGCAGGTAAACTTGCAAGCTACTTAGGTGCAAATGTTTTAATTAGTGAATCAAATTCAAATTCAAACATTATCAGTTTAAGTAAAAAAATAGAAGCTTATGGAATAAATACAGAATTAGGTGGACACAGTGAAAAAATATTCAATGCAGATTTATGGATAATCTCACCAGGTATACCACAAGAGGCATCCATTATTAAAGAGGCTTCTAAAAAGAATATTGAGATAGTTAGTGAAATTGAATTTGCTAGTTGGTTCACAAGTTCTCAAATTATTGCCATAACTGGTTCTAATGGAAAAACAACAACAGTTAATCTATTATTTGAAATGTGTAATACTAATGAATTATCACCTGTTCTCGGAGGAAATATTGGTATAGCTTTCTCTGGTTTAGTTTTAAATGACTTACAAAATAAAATATCAAAAAGAGTTTATATATTAGAGATTTCTAGTTTTCAAATGGACAGGATTAAGCATTTTAAGCCTAGCATATCTATTTTTCTTAATATATCTGAAGATCATTTAGATCGATATGAAAATATGGATGATTACATCAATGCAAAATTGAATATGATGCAAAACCAAGATCAAAATGATCATATTATTTTTAATCTTGATGATCAAATTTTAAATAATAAATTTTTGAATACCTTACCTGAAAAATATGGCTTTAGCATATATAAGAATGATAAAACTTTGCTTTCACTTTCATCTGATTCAACTAAAATTTATGATGATGCATTTAATAAACTTATAGACTTAAAAAATATAGCTTTACCTGGAAAACATAATTTATCAAATATATTAGCTGCTGCTACTGCTGCAAAAATATTAGGTGTTCCAAATTTAAAAATAAGTCAAACAATATTTTCTTTTAAAGGAGTTGCACATCGAATTGAAAAAGTAATTAAAATAAATGGCGTCACTTATTATAATGATTCAAAAGCGACTAATGTTGAAGCCGTAAAAGTGGCACTAGATAGTTTTGAGAATACAATTCATCTAATACTTGGTGGAAAAGACAAAGGTGGTGAATTCTCTATTCTTATTCCACTTATTAAAGATAAAGTTAAAGAAATCATTGCGTATGGAGATGCAGCAAATCTCATAAAAACAGCACTTGGGGATGCGGCTAAATTGAAAATTGTATTCAGTTTAAAAGATGCTGTTAAAAGCTGTCACAATCATGCACAGCCAGGAGATATAGTATTACTGTCACCTGGCTGTGCAAGCTTTGATCAATTTAAAAACTTTGAAGAGCGTGGTGAATTCTTTAAAACTATTGTTAATGAAATGGCAAAAGCATGAGACATATTGATATTATCACAAAAAGATATGATCAATTATTACTTATACTTATAGTAATTCTATGCGTAATGGGAACTGTAATGTTATATAGTGCAAGTTCGTCTTTATCTCTAAATGAATCTGGTGGTATAACAGATACATTATTTATTCGTTCTCACTTAAAGCGCTTACTGTTAGGGATATTAATAATGTTTATGTTTATTATTATAGATTATAGAAAATTTAAATCAATTGCGCCTTATTTGATGATTTTTTCAATCTTTCTTTTATTGGCTACAAAAATTATGTACATGATTAAAGGCATTAACTTTCCTGCTCGCTGGTTAGATCTTGGATTTTTCACGGTACAAACTTCTGATATAGCTCGTTTTTCATTAATATTATATCTTGCATATTATATTGATAAGAAGAGAGAATCATTGAAAGATTTTTATAAAGGTTTTATTCCACCCATTTTATTAATGGCTGGTATTTTATTTACAATAGTAATTCAACCTGATTTTAGTACTGCAGCAATTATTGGATTAATAGGGTTCTCAATGTTATTCATAGGTGGTGCAAGACTTTCTCATATTATAGCAACTGGAGCTATATCAATTGTAATTATGATTCCAGTTATGTTAATGCGTTCATATAGAATGAAAAGAGTTATTTATTGGCTGGGCTCTATTTTTGGGATAAATGGTAGTAGCGAACAAGAAGTTATGGGTTATCAAGCTCAACAATCACTAATAAGCTTAGGAAATGGTGGTTTTTGGGGGTTGGGCTTAGGTAATAGTTTAGAAAAGAATCTATTTCTTCCAACTCCTCATACTGATTTTATATTTGCAATTATAGGAGAAGAACTAGGGTTTTTAGGAGCAATTTTTGTGATTTCTCTTTTTCTTTTTATTTTTCAAAGAGGGATAAAAATTGCAAAGGAGACCACTGACCCATTTGGAGTTATGCTTGCAGTTGGTATCTCATTTAGTATAATTATTTATTCATTTATAAATGTAGCTGTTGTCACTGGAATTCTCCCTGTTACTGGTTTACCTATGCCATTAGTGAGTCATGGAGGAAGCAGTTTAATTATGAACCTTGCATGCTTGGGGATCTTGCTAAATATAAGTCAGGCAAAGCGAAGTGTTACTCATAGTAATAGTTGGAAGCCAAAATTAAATGTATAAACCTAAAAATATAATTATTTCAGGTGGAGGAACTGGAGGTCATTTATACCCTGCTATAGCTATTGGAGATGAACTTCAAATTCAAAGACCTAATATCTTTATCCATTATATTGGTTCAAAATTTGGCATTGAAAAAGATGTTCTACCAATTAAAAATATTCAACATTCACTCTTGCCTATTAGAGGGTTACAAAGAAGCTTTAGTTTTGGAAGTATAGGAAAAAATATTCTTCTTCCATTTAGAATTATTTCATCAATATCTAAAATAAAACATCTTTTCAATGAGATTAAACCTCATTTAGTTATAGGAACTGGAGGTTATGCTTCCGCGCTACCATTAAGGGAAGGAATTAGGAGAGAAATTCCTACTTTAATTCAAGAGCAAAATTCTTTTCCAGGTATTACAACAAGATGGTTTGCAAATAAAGTAAATAAAGTTTGCATTGCGTTTGAAGAATCGCAGTCAATCATTAAAAAACAATGTATTTTAACAGGTAATCCAATTAGACATGAAATAAATACCGGGGTACGAAAAATTGGAGTAGAAGAATATGGGTTTGATCAAAATAAAAAAACTCTTTTATTATTTGGTGGTAGTCAAGGCTCTCTTGCTTTAAATCAAATGATGGATAAGATGATCACATCTTTATCTATATCATCGACGCAAATTATTTGGCAAACTGGTAAAAAATTTTTCAATAATTACAAACATCATCAAAGTGAAACTGTGCGAGTGCAACCATTTATAAATAATATGGCAAATGCTTATGCTGCTAGTGATTTAGTTATAAGCCGTGCTGGTGCGATTACTTGCTCCGAATTGACAGTTTGTGGAAAACCCTCAATTTTAATTCCATTTCCGGGTGCTGCAGGAAATCATCAAGAAAAAAATGCTAATTCTCTAGCGAATAATGGAGCATCAATTATAATAAATGAAGATGAAATAATTATTGATGACTTGACTTCATCAATTCAAAATTTATTAGAAAATAAAAAACAACTTCACTACATGGCAAATTGTAGTAAAAAATTAGGTAAACCTGATGCAAGTGCTATAATAGTCAAACAAGCTTTGGAATTATTACAATAATGTTTAGAAAAGTTAAAAAAATACATTTTGTTGGTATTGGTGGAATTGGAATGAGTGGCATAGCAGAATTATTACTTAATCTTAGATTTAACGTTAGTGGCTCAGATTTAAATAATTCTGATATTATAGAAAATTTAAAATCTCAAGGTGCTGAAATATCTAATAAACACGATAAACGTAATATCAAGAATTGTGAAGTTGTTGTCTATTCAAGTGCAGTCCCAAGCGATAATGTTGAATTGATAGAAGCAGTTGAAAAAAATATACCGATTATTAAAAGAGCAGAAATGTTGGGTGAGCTTGTTGCTTTAAAACAAACCAGTATTGCCATAAGTGGCACTCATGGGAAAACTTCAACCTCATCAATGATTGGTGCATTATTATCAAAAAACAAACTCGACCCAACTTTAATAGTGGGTGGGTTAGTTAAAAGTTTAGATACCAATTCAAAATTAGGTAATGGTGATCTTATAGTAGTTGAAGCTGATGAGTATGATAAGAGTTTTTTACAAATAAAACCAACAATAGCTATAATAACTAATATTGAAAAAGAACATATGGATTGTTATGAAAATTTAAATGATCTAAGGTCCTCTTTTGCTCAATTTGCTAATTCTGTCCCATTTTATGGAGCCCTTATTGCTTGCATTGACTCACCTGAAGTACAAAATATGTTACCATTAGTTAAGAGACCTATTATTACATATGGTTTATCACTTCAAGCTGAAATAAGTGCTAAAAATATAAAATATCATGAACAAGAAACATCTTTTTCACTTTATAAAAATAATAAAAAAATGGGAAATATTTTATTAAATGTTCCAGGAGAACATAATGTGCTTAATTCTTTAGCTGCTGCAGCCATTGGAATTGAAATGGGTTTAAACATAGAAAGCATTATCAAAGGTTTAAAAAGTTACGAAGGTGTTCGTCGAAGATTTGAAATTAAAGGAATCAAAAATGATATAATGGTAGTAGATGACTATGCTCATCACCCAACAGAAGTTTCAGCTACATTACAGGCAGCAAAAAATGGTTGGGATAGGAGAATTGTTGCAGTTTTTCAACCTCATCTTTTTTCAAGGACAAAAGATTTTTATAAAGAGTTTGCAGCTGCTTTTATGGATAGTGATATATTAATAATTACAGATATTTATCCTGCAAGAGAATTACCAATAGATGGAGTTAATGGGAAATTAATTTATAATTCAGCAAAGTCTATCGGGCATAAAAATGTGCATTACGTTCCCAATATAGAAGATATAAAAGAATATTTAGATGAATTGGTTAAAAGCAACGATATGATTATAACAATTGGCGCTGGAACAATATGGCGCTATGGACAAGCTTATTTTGACCATTTAAATAACCTAAGGACTAAAATTTGAGTTTTATTGAAACATTACAAAATATAACAAAAGGTGTTTTTTTAAAAGAAGAAGATATGACAAAGCATACATCTTATGGTATTGGTGGTCCTGCAAAAGCATATATTATTCCCAAAGACGAAAATGATTTAGCGCAAATATTAAAATTTGCAAACCAAAATAAAATATCAACTTATTTTGTTGGGTCAGGATCTAATTTATTAGTTTCTGATAATGGCATAGATGGAATAGTTATTACACTAGGGCGCGCTATTAAAAAATTAAAAATTAATGATAATAAAGTATATGCTGAGTCAGGTGTCATGTTAGGTAAAGTAGTTAAAGAATGTATTAAAAATAATTTATCAGGTTTAGAGAGTTTAATCGGAGTTCCAGGAACGTTAGGTGGAGCATTAATTATGAATGCTGGAGCATTTGGCGGAGAAATTTCAAATTACTTAAAAAAAGTAACTGTAATGACAATGCAAGGTGATAAAAAAAATTATAAACCAGGTGAAATAAAATTCAGTTATAGACATTCCACATTTTCTTCTAAAGAAATAGTTCTTAGTGCAGAATTTGAATTGATTCAAAGTGACACTAAAACTGTCGCAGAAAAAAAATCATTAGCTAGTGGGAACAGAAAAGCTTCTCAGCCTTTAAAATTTCGCTCCGCCGGTAGCGTATTCAAAAATCCAAACGAGCATGCAGCTGGTTATTTAATTGATAAAGCTGGTTTAAAAGGCACTAAGGTTGGTGATGCTGAGATATCTAATCACCATGCTAACTTTTTTATTAATCATGGTGCAGCTAAAGCATCTGATGTTGTTAAGTTAATTCGTCTAGCTAGAAAAACTGTAAAGAATAAATTTGGAGTATTACTTGAATTAGAAGTGAAAACATTAGGTTTTAAATCAGGAACATTTGATATATGAATAAAATGATGAAAAACACTTTTTCCTTAAGAAAAGTTATTGGAGTTGGACTTTCTCTTCTATTTTTATTAACTCTGACAAGTGCAGTTAAATGGGCTAATTATCGTAAATCTTTTGTGTTAACAGAAGTAGATATATCAGGTTATAATATTTTAGAAAAAAAAGACTATCAGGTAATAGTATCAGAATTTAAAATTGAATCTATTAAAAATTATAAACTTCGTCAAATTTCAAATAAAATAGAAAAAAATCCTTTCGTAAAAGCTGTACAAGTAAGTCGACAATTTCCTAATGTAATTAAAATTAATATTGTAGAACGAAAACCTTTAGCAATAATAAATCTCGATGAAAAACTTATGATTGATAACGATGGGTTTGTATTACCTAATCACAGTTACGGTGATAGTGTGTTAATTCCAGTTTTATCAGGCTTTAACCCTGCAAAAGATCTTTATCCATATGGAGAAAAAACTTTATCAATAAAAGTAAAAGAAGCGATTTCTATTCTTAATCAATTATCTAAATCTTATAATAAACTTTATAATAATATATCAGAAATAACACTTAATAATAATGATGATTATGTAATTATACTTTCTGATAGACCTACTAGAGTGATACTTGGTAAGAAAAATATAATGACTAAATTGAATATTTTGAAAACTTTTGATAAATCTTTAGGACAACGCCAGTTAACAGATTATAGGTTACTGGATATGCGGTATAACAAGCAACTAGTAGCGCGGGAGTGGACATGATACGGTCTAAGAACCAGGATAAATATATTCAAACAGGTTTAGATGTTGGTTCTAATAAAATCTGTTGTGCTATAACAGAAATAAATCCTAAGTCAAATAGTATAAAATTACTTGGTATAGGTACTTCTCCCGCTACTGGAATAAAAAAAGGATCAATAACTCATAGAGACCAGTTAATTGATGAAATGGACCATGCTCTTCAAGAAGCTCAAAGAATGGCAAGTTTAACTGTTCAAAGTTTATCTTTAGGTATTTCAGGTGACCATATTCGAGGCATTAATACACAAGGCGCTATTGCTATTGGAGGAAACAATTCTTCAAATACATCAGTTCAAAATGAAATAAGTGATTCTGATGTTAGAAACGTCCTTGATTTGGCTAAAGCAATCTCATTACCTGTAGATAGAGACATTCTTCATGTTCTTCCTCAAGAGTTTGTTATTGATACAATGGATTCTATAAAAGATCCCGTTGGATTAACAGGGCGCAGATTAGAAGCTCGTGTTCATTTGATAACAGTAGCTACAACAGCTGCTACAAATTTAGCAAGCTGTGCCGAAGAATTAGGTGTCAGTGTAGATGCTATGGTTTATCAAGGCTTAGCTTCTAGCATAGCGACTCTGGCAGAGGATGAAAAAACCCTAGGTATAGTTTGTGTTGATATTGGAGCTACAACAACTGATATTGTTATTTATTTTGATGGAGGTGTAAGGCATACGTCAACAATTAGTATTGGAGGTGCTAGCATTACAAATGATATTGCTGTAATGCTTCAAGTTGGAATTGAAGAAGCAGAGAATATTAAAAAAACTTACGGTTCAGCAAAGGCCTCTATGTCATCTCCAGAGCTAGACTTTGAGCTACCAGCTAACAGTGGTGAATTAAAAAGAAAAATTTCAGAGCATGAATTATCAAGATATGTTGAAGCTCGAATGGTTGAAATATTACAATTAGTAATGAGAGAAGTCTCTAGAGCAGATATAAAAGAAAAATTAACTTACGGAATGGTAATAACTGGAGGTGGAGCTGAATTAAAAAATCTAACTGGATTAGCGCAAGAAACAATTAATATGCCAGTGAAGATAGGAAAACCTATCAATATAAGTGGTGATGTTGACCTAGCGTCTGGACCTTCCTATGCCAGCGCCATTGGCCTCTCTCTATGGAAAAACTTTGATGAAGATCTAAATGATTTCAAGCCCCTAGAATCACTTAAAGGCACTTTTGATAAAGTAAAAAATCTTATAAAAGAATTTTTTTAATAAATGTTTAATAATTACACACATACCAAAGAACTAAGAAAAGGAGAAATACCATGCTATTTGAAATTGATAATTTAGCAGAACAAAAAGCCAATTTAAAAATGATAGGTGTTGGCGGAGCAGGCGGAAATGCTGTAAATCGAATGATACAAGCTGGAATGAGCGGCGTTGATTTTATAGTAATCAATACTGACGCTCAAGATTTAGATAATAATGCAGCAGAAAATAAAATACAAATCGGTAAAAACCTTACTAAAGGATTAGGTGCTGGTGCACGATCTGAGATTGGTAAAGATGCAATGGAAGCAGATCATGAAGTTGTCAAATCAATGCTTGAAGGTGCTGATATGGTTTTTATCACTGCCGGAATGGGTGGTGGCACTGGAACAGGTGCAGCACCAGTAGTGGCTCAAATGGCACGTGAAATGGGTATCCTTACTGTTGGTGTAGTAACCCTCCCTTTCAATTTTGAAGGCCCTAAAAGAATGAATAGAGGCCTTGCAGGAATAACAGAACTACGTAAAGCATGTGATACGGTAATAAATATACCAAATCAAAAATTAATGTCAATCGTAGATAAAACCACTACAGTTGTAGAAGCTTTTAAATTAGCAGATTCAATATTACATCACGCATCAAAAGGAATCTCAGATCTAATTAATGTACATGGCTTAATAAACTTAGATTTTGCTGATGTAGAAACTATTATGAAAAATATGGGTGAAGCAGTAATGGGCACTGGCACAGCTAGCGGTGAAGAAAGAGCTGTTCTTGCATCTCAACAGGCAATATCAAGTCCATTATTAGATAATGCATCAATTTCAGGAGCTCAAGGCGTATTAGTTAATATAACTGGAGGTCCCGATCTAACTTTAATTGAAGTAGACCAAGCAACTTCTATCATTTTTGAAGAGGCTGGCAAAGATGCAAATATTATCTTTGGTGCTGTTATAGATCCATCAATGAGTGATGAAATAATGGTTACAGTGATAGCAACAGGATTTAATAGAAAAAGTATATTTGAAGATTTACCTATAACGGATAAAAAAGAAATCAGATCAAATCAAACGCGTATTTTGGCAGAAAAAGAAGATGTTCCTTTACATCAACAACCAAAACGAGAAGAGCTGATAAATAATGATTCAACTGAAGAATCAAAACCAACTTTATTCTTTGATGATACAAATCCTTCAGTATATGGAAATGATCTAGATGTACCTGCTTTTATACGTAGACAGCATGATTAAATAAATAATAGAATATATAGTATTCATCTTTTAAAAGTCCTCTCGTTTATGGGAGGACTTTTAAAAACAAAAAAACCCTCAATACAATAGCGAGGGTTTTTAAAAATAATTTATATCTTAAACTAAATTTTATACTTTTTTACCTTCGGCTTTCATTCTATTTAAAACTTTACGTATACCAATTTTATCAATTAAACGTAACCCTTGCGTTGAAACATTAAGGGTAACCCAACGATTCTCATCAGCTAACCAAAATCTTTTTTTATGTAAATTAATATCAAACCGACGACGGGATTTATTATTAGCATGGCTTACATTATTCCCAAACATTGGTTTTCTTCCTGTAACGTCACAAACTCTACTCATTTAAATACTCATTTATATGTTCAAAAATGCTTGGAAATCTAAAGTATTAACTGGCCATGAACAAATAATTATAATTTGTTACTTAAGCAGTACCATTTTCTTAGTTTTAACAAAGTCTCGGGTCTGGATCTGATAAAAATAGATACCA
>ENA-UOXV01003403-UOXV01003403.1-marine-metagenome-genome-assembly--contig:-NODE-3403-length-19379-cov-5.464448_pt1 | contig 19379 bp, 24 predicted proteins | sample MGYA00238165_ERZ766961 | MGnify/ENA primary metagenome ERZ766961 (study PRJEB28924, sample SAMN03173240) | marine metagenome | biome: Marine; feature: Water; material: Subsurface seawater | place: North...
GGAGGAGGAGGAGGAGGAGGAGGAGGATGACAAGGGCGATGGGAGGGATGGGGATGGTGATGCAGGTGGGACGACCAGGCGACCAGAAGGTGGGCTCGGTGTTCGTGAGCAGAAAAAGACAATGCCGAACGCTTCGATGGAAAAGTCAGATCAGAAGCAGGCATTGGTGACGGCAGGTGCTACGAGTGGGAACGTGAAAAGCGAGGAGGTTGCGGTGAAAGAGGAGGTCTTGAGCGGGAACGAGGACAGCGGCTTGAGGCCCACGCGGCCAAAGAAAAGCGAGGGCGGAGCTGCGAGCGCCTCACTGAAGGAAGAATTGCGCGGCAAGAATCAAACTCTTCAGATGCATGAGTCAGCAGGCGTAATAGAGGTCGAGGACGAGAGCGACTCCGACTCTGAGGTGCGCCCGCGGAGTAGCGAGTGCTGTTCGACAATTTTTTTCGCGGCAACCCATTCCCACATTTGGCAGAGACCCTCTGTGGAAACGAGGTGATAACTTGGGCAATGAATCTGCTCCGCTTCCGCTCACCTCCCGGCAGGAGGCGCTGCAACCTGCGTGCACTGTTGGAGTCGGAAGCCTGGTGACAGACATTGCGCGAGTTTTGCAAGGACGATGGCAAGGCAGGTTCTCTGAGGAGCAGATGTGGGCCGCGTTGCAGGCTCGACCCCGCGGCCACAGCGTCATCTGTGCGGCACAGCTTGCTGAACGAATTGGTGCGCACGCGCGCGCTGTTCTCTTCTTGTTGACATGTCGCGTGGTGCAGGTGCTTCGCGAGTCGGCGGGGAACGCCGCCCACGCAGATGTGACACCGCCAGGTTTCCTCTTTGTGCACACAGTGGACGCGGGGGAAGAGGCTGAGAGCAGCAATGCGCGCCGCGCCTGGGTGCGCCCCGGCTTGGCACCAATGTGGGAGGACGCGCTGCTTGTCTCCGCGCTTCGCCTCGCTGCAGGCCTTGAAGGGTGCAACCCCGTGCCACTCTAATGCCGACACCCGCCGTGCCTCCTCGTGTGCGGTGTTTCATCTGGGCAGGGACGTCTCCGGCCCCGCAGCCTTGAACCCTAAACCCTAAATGTCTGCACGCCCGGGGTGGCAGGGAAACCGCTGGCTCGTGCTTGCGGGTGGTGCTGGCAGAGGAGGGCTCTCCAGGGTGCGCGGAGACGCTTCTCGAGCGGGCGAGGGTGAGCGCCTCTCGCACCCTCGGCCCATGCGCTGCGTGAAAACACCGACACCTGGCGCATCTCGGTGCCTGTGACGCGATCCAGCGCCCGCGAGTGCGGCCGCCGACGCCGGGAGCGCAACCCTCACGGAGCACTCACGAGGACCCGCGGTGGACACAGGGGCTCCTCGTGGCAGTGGGCGGAGCTGAGCCGTCGCCGGCGCCGCTGCGAGGAGATGGCGCTGGGGACAGCACAAGGTCAGGGGCCGCTGCACGCCGGGCACACTCGTCAGGAAAGGGTTCTAAGGTCTCCATGCGGATGAACTGTGCATCTTTCCCGAAGGTGCAGCCCACTTGAGGGATTGGGGTTCAGGAGCGACGCATGCACACTGAACAGCCCTGCGCGCTCGTGCATTGCCTGCAGACGCCTGGACGTGTGTCGATATTTTAATTGTACTCTGCGAGCCTTCTAATCCCCGCCACGGCATTGCATCAGGCAATCTTGACAGCGAGTAGTCCCGAAGATGTTGCGAACATTTTGGCGTCGCTGGTGACGCCAGACTGCACCGGCTCTTCCGCCGATCTTCAGAAAGGCGGGATCGCGTATGTTCGGATGGGCCTGTGGGGGGGTAAGGCGCACCCACAATTTCGGCGGCTTCTTTGGGTCCTTCTAGACCGCTCCGCGCATATCTGCCTGTTCACGGCTGTTGGAGAATTCTCGCATAACTTCGTACGTGCCTGCCCACCCGTGATTGCTGGTTCAGCTTCCCCCAAACAAACACAAACGATGGACAGACGAATGTGGCTTTTGACGGCTTTCCACCACGCAGATGGCTGCGCCCGTTCCGGGAAGTTTTGAGTACCATGTACACAAATAAAGATTACCCCAAAAGAGTGTGACAAGAGCGGGCGTCGGACGCTAGTGAACAGCACACGGTCTGCGATTGTCTCTGCATTCTCTCCTCATTGAACCTCCACCGAAGACCTACATCATTAAGCTTCACCGAAACCTACTTGTGCCCCTTCCATGCCCAGCGTGCGGCCGGGCAACGCGCACTGCACGACTAGGCTCAGTCAAGGAAACCCGCCTCCTTTGCGAGGACCGTCATCATTGTCGAGTCATCGCGGTACTCAAACTCAAGGCCATGTAGGAAGATGGTGTCGCCCTGGACTGCGCCAGCCTCTGAGAGCGCCTCGCGCACCCCCGAAACCAGGAGGATGCGGTGGAAGCGCTCCTCGGCCTCGTCGTTGTCGAAGTTGGTCATCTCGATGAGCCGGCGTAGCCGGCTGTCCGGGCGCAGCTCCCACATATCCGACGACCGCTGGATCACTTCGTGCGTCCGCGCGCGGCTGCCGCCCGGCTGGCGCCGCAGCATGCGCTCCTGGAGTGCCGCTTCGCGCTTCATGTCTGCCTCGGTCTTCTCGCCGCCGTTCTGCTGGAGGGGCGGCATCTTGTCGATGAGCGCGCGCACCTTCTGCATGATGGGCAGCGTGTTGGTCGTGGTCGCCGCGCTGATGGCGTCGATGCGCGGGTGCCCGGCCTCGGCGACGAGCGCGGCGCGGAGCTCGTCGAAGCGCGCGCGCGCCTCCGGGAGGTCCATTTTGTTGACGAGCACCACCTGCGGCTTAGCCGCCAGCTCTGGCGAAAACTGCGCGAGCTCGTGCTGGATCGCGCGGAAAGCGCCCAGGGGGTCCGCCCCGGCGCCGTCCACCACGTGTACGAGCGCCCGGCAGCGCTCGATGTGGCGCAGGAATGCCTGGCCGAGCCCCGTGCCCTCGTGCGCGCCTTCAATCAGCCCTGGGATGTCGGCGAGGACAAGTGTCCGGTGGTCCGAGCCGGGAAGGTTGCACACGCCCAGGTTGGGCACAACAGTCGTGAAGGGGTAGTCGGCGACCTTGGGCTTGGCGTTGGTCACTGCTGCAAGGAGCGATGACTTGCCTGCGTTGGGCTGCCCCACGATTCCAACGTCGGCGATCAGCTTCAGCTGAAGATCGAGCCAGCGCTCCTGCCCTTTCTCGCCGAGCTCCGCGAAGGCGGGCGCTGTGTCGCGCGGTGAACGGAACGCCATGTTTCCGCGCCCGCCGCGACCACCGTCGGCGACCATCATGCGCTGACCGTGGTAGGTCATTTCGCCGATCAGGTTGCCGCTCTTGCCGTCGCGCACGACCGTGCCAAGCGGGACTTTGATCTCCAGGTCGTCTGCGCGTGGCGCGTGCCTTCCCTTGCCCTGTCCACGCCGACCGCAGTCCCCTAGCAAGTGCAGCCGCGACCGCACCTTGGCTAGCGTGTTGTCGCCCTCGTCGCCAATGAAGATAACGTCACCCCCCTGCCCCCCGTTGCCGCCAAAGGGCCCCCCAAACTCCACATGTGCCTCGCGCCGGAACGCGACCTCTCCTGCTCCGCCATCCCCACCACGCACGAACACGCGCGCCTGGTCGAAGAACATCCAGTCAGATGCACGCTTGCGCCACTCGTCCCACTCCTCGCCCTTGACGGCCTTCATCGAGTTCTCCTGCCAGTCGTGGTAGACCTCATCAAGCGTACCGTCCTCTTGTGAGAGGTCATACTGGAATTTCATACGACGTGGGTTCCCCTTCTCATCGTGGTAGAACAGGCCCTCCATTGGCGCGCGCTCATTTACCCTCTTGCGTTCCTGTTCTTGGCGCCACTCCTCTCGAGTCATCTTCATCATCTTTGCCCACTCATCCTCGCGGTCATCCTCCCCAACTGCTCTGGGAGGCGGCGGCGGTGGCACTCGTCGTGGCTGAACACTCTGCTTGCTCCCTGGCGGAGGCGGCGGTGGAGTCAAGACCATGTGAAGCGAACTAGTCCGTTGGTACCTCCCAGCGGCCGACGGCAGCGCAACTCGCGACCCGAACGTGCGAAGAGGCCCTGCAGGCACCCAGCCGTGCAGCCGCATCGGCATCGACAACACCATAGCGCAAGTCAGCGCACATGACGCGAATCTTCGTGTGCATATGGACGCGCAAGGCATAGGGCCGCGCTTCTGGGATTCCAGCCCTGCACGCGTGCCGTACATTGCAGCCCCAGCCGGGGAACACTTTGGAACCTCCCACGTTTTGGGGGCCAGCTCCCGTCTACATTTGGAAGCAATCAACTTTTCCGTAACCTGCTGCACAGGGCGATGCCAGGGATGGCCAAGGATCCGCAAAGGGCATTTCAGGAATCTAAAATGGTTGGAGTAGGTGCCGTCGTCGAGGTTGCTTTCTCGGACAAGAAGGAAGGCTACAAGTACTACCCTGGCAAGGTTCATATGCCGGGCCCTGCATCTTTACGGCCAGAGGAGCTGTCTTTTCCCGCGCTGTGAGGGAACCAACGTTCTGTGATCTTCTTTAATTCACAGTGGCATTTGCGCAGGTTCTCGGGGTGGGTGAAACAGATGGCACTTGGCACGTCAAGTTCGATGACGGCGACTCAGGTGTGCGGCGCTCTCTCCTCTCGCCCCAGTGCACGTACGTTGAGCAAACTACGCCATGTTTTGCACAAGTTTGGCTGATGAATGGCCCATTTCTGGCCTTGAAGTCGCTGCGTGTGGGTAGGCGATGTTCCTGCAGACTTGGTCTCAGTGTTGGGAAGCAAAGGAGTGCCGAAGGGGGCCGTCGTCGAGGTTGCTTTCTCGGACAAGAAGGAAGGCTACAAGTACTACCCTGGCAAGGTTCATATGCCGGGCCCTGCATCTTTACGGCCAGAGGAGCTGTCTTTTCCCGCGCTGTGAGGGAACCAACGTTCTGTGATCTTCTTTAATTCACAGTGGCATTTGCGCAGGTTCTCGGGGTGGGTGAAACAGATGGCACTTGGCACGTCAAGTTCGATGACGGCGACTCAGGTGTGCGGCGCTCTCTCCTCTCGCCCCAGTGCACGTACGTTGAGCAAACTACGCCATGTTTTGCACAAGTTTGGCTGATGAATGGCCCATTTCTGGCCTTGAAGTCGCTGCGTGTGGGTAGGCGATATTCCTGCAGACTTGGTCTCAGTGTTGGGAAGCAAAGGGGTGCAGAAGGGCCCTTCATCTTCGGGCCGATCTGGGGCGAGCGCGGGAGCGAAGCAATCTGTGAAGAGGCATCCTTCACAGAAAAACACAGGAAAACGGATGAAGAAGACGACACAGTCTGATGAAGCGGTGGTGCCAGAGACGTTGAATGGGGTGTCAAAGAAGCCGAAGCGGGAGATCGTGATGCCAAAGCTGAAGAGCAGTATAGTGATTGAGTTCCAAGATGGCTTGAGGGACGGTACAGTCGAGAAAGTTAAACTTGAAAAGGAGCCTGGTCTGTGGACCATATCCTTTCTCGAGCGCAAGTCAGAGGCTGTTATAAAAGGCGAAGCCTTGTAACAGCGTGTAACAGCCTCTGACTTGCGACGAAGCCTTTACTGCTGCTCAGCTGAAGAGAGCCACCATGGTTTCAATGAGCGGCTGAGAAGCAGCACGCCGCTAAACAGCCCGAGCCGGGAGACCTTGGCAGCGTTGATTAAAAGATATGTACTCGATGTTGTCTTGGAATGACCTCGTACAGGCTCACAGACCGACCAGAAGCTCCAGAGGGTGAAGACATCCCAAAGAACTCTGCGAAGAAGAGCAATCCGGGCTGCAAAAGCAAAAAACACGGGCAGGCAATAACGGAGTAGTAACATACATCTAATGACAACGAGCGTGAAAAATCGAAATATCAGTGCTTAGAAGCGTGAGGGAGGAGAGGTCCCAAGCCAAGCAGACTAACAGTCTTCGAGCGCGTGGGCCGAGTCGACGCCTTCGACAACAGGGTCGCCACGCACGGCAGAACACCGCCGCGCGGAATTGAATTCCGCTCCGGTAGTCGCTGTGAGACTCGCTTGGAGTCGCTTTATTGATCTACAGGAACTTGTGTGCGCTGCTCAAACCCTGTTGGTTCACGGCAAGGTGCATCCTTCCCGTGCGAGATGGGGCCTGTCGCGGACGACCGATGGGCGTCGCTGTTTGCTCGCGCTTCGGAAATTGCCGCGCCGTCGCTTGACGAGGTACTCTTTGGATTCCCAGCTGCATCTTGCCTTTGGGCCTCACCATCCTTGTTGAGAGCGGAATCGATCGCAGGAGGAAGACAGCTCTGCAGGAGAGCCTCGCGAGGGAAAGAGCGTCTCTTTTACAGAGATCAGCCCAGGCGAGCGCACGGCCTTGGTTAAGAGTTTCCGTAAGTGGGCCCGGGACAAAAAGGCTGTAGAACAATGGATGTGGGAGCACGGTATCGAGGACAAACTCCAGCACGGAAGACCACTGGTGAAGATCTCGGGCTTCTTGCCTGCAGATGTTGCCAAGGGCGCACTTGAGGTGCATCCATGTCCTTTTGCCTGGTCCTGCGCCCCGGTCACGGCTCATTGCTTGATTGAGACACTTGCCGCCTCGCAGGTGATGAAGGCAGCGCGGGCAGCGGACTGGGAGGAGGTGAACCGCGAAGACGACGCGCAACTTGCAGACAAAGCGTACGGCGCAGGTCAATTTAGGGCTCGGGGCGCGCGGCCATCGTCCTGTGTGTTCACGATCTTGGCATCCTAACACAGGGTCCCTCCCACAGGGAGCACAGGGCATCGGTTTTCTGTGGGTGACGGCGGAGGGGGCGAGGACATGCGCCTACTATGCGAGGCACGGTCCAGATGCCGGAGCATAGTAGCTTCCTTGTCGATGAACACACTCAACCGCCTCGTCCGACAGCGCTGGCTGCATCAGCGTCTGTTGAGCCAAAACGGAAGCCCTCAGGCTCACAAACCCGCGGGCGCTTGTGCGGGCAGGTCGTCGCTGCGGCGCTGCCCAGCCGGCGCATCCATGTGCTTCAGGCGGCTCGGTGCGTTCCACCTCGAGCAGCACCACACCTCTCCGGGCCGCGAATGACTCGTGCGCTGGCGCGCAGATACTCGCGCGGGGGCTTCATCGAGCCGCACGACGACGCCGCGTACGTCGACGCCGTCGTCAACGGCCAGAACACGCTGTGCTCGCGCGAGGTCGCCATCATCCTGTACCTCACGGAAGGCTGGGACGCCAGCTGCGGCGGGGCGCTGATCGACCACAAGGTTGCACCGCCGCGAGTCTACGTCCCAGAATTCAACTCGGTCGTCGTCTTCAAGGTCGTTTCCCCGCCCGTGCGCGTGCGCTCGGCGAGGATGGAACGCGCTCCCCGGCCTGACCCGCGCGGGCGTGCAGGTCCCTCGGCTCCATGAGGTGATGAAAGTGACGACAGACCGGCCCCGGTTCTCAATCTTCGGCTGGTTCCTCACTCCCGGCAAGCTCTACAAAGTCAAGCCCGCCGCACCGCCGCCGAGTGAGGTCGAGCGCAGCATGGGACACACGCGACACGGACCAGAGCGTGGATCAGGGGAGAAGGGAAAGCACCGAGACCATGCAGAGATGGATGGTATCAGGGACTCTTCCAAGGGCGAATCGGGCGAACACAGGACTGATGGCACAATAGAGCGGGGAGGTAGGAAAGCAATCAGGGTGCGCGACAGCAAGTTTAGCTCAAAATTTCCCCCAAGAGGCGACTCGAAGAAGCGGTCCAAGGGGAAAGGAGGCGGCAAGAGCAAGATCAAGAAATCCAGCATGCGGAACCTTTTCCCGTAGGCGTGTCCACGCGCCTTGGGGTTTTGGCAGAGCTGGAGGGAGGCGTGATCCCAGCAGGGGGGGACTAGCGCACTGAAGGCCAGAAATGCGAGGGACCAGACATTCTGAGCAGTGTATGGGACGCGGAGGCTGATCGACGTGCTGTCCGCGTGCGCAAATTGAGAAGCATTTCATACATGAGCGCTGCTAAGTTATGTGAGATCCACAGCAGACCGTGAGCTTCATGCTGGATATCTCCGCATTAGTAGAAGTGGTTGTGCACGTGTGACCCTTGGCATGCCTCCGATTCTCTTGTGACTCATAACACGCACACGCTTGTGGTCTCCCAGCCCACGGCTGTCTCTGAAAAATCGTGAGAGCATTGCCAGCAGCTCGCAATGCCCGCTTGTCCCTCCCTCAGCACAGGCTTTGCTCGCAGGTGACGAGCAGCTTTACAAGAGCTTTACACAAACCGCTCGTTGGTGATGAGCGGCGTCCAGTGGATCTTGTCGGGGTCGACCGTCACGCCCGGCCCTCCGCAGCGCTCGAGCCAGTAGTCGACGAGGCGCGGGTTGATATTGATGACCCATTGGCCCTTGACGTACCGCATGAGCCGCAGCCGCTCGAGCGTCGCCTTCACGTCCTCCTTCTTGAACGCCGTGTGCGCGCTCAGCTCGTCGATCGAGACCTGCCGCATCGAGGGGTCCATGCGGTCCCCGATCCGCTTGAGGTAGTGCAGCAGCTCGCGCGCCCAGTGCGACTCGTAGCTCACGCGCCCGAGGTCCGAGAGGGGCCGCTCGGGCGTCCCCGCCTTCTTCTCGATCTTGGACAGTTCGTACGAGAACGAGATGATGAACTTACCGTAGCCCTTGCGCTGGTGTTGCGGGAGCGTAAGGATGCACGCGAGGTTGTAGTCGTTGTCGCTCTCCTTCTCCTTGGAAAAGTACCCCACCACGTGGCAGCCCTGCCGACACGCGCCCGGCCTCAGACCGCCTGTCACCACGCACCCAGGCGCGGCGTGCGGCCGAGCGGGGCGGAGGAGCACACACCTGCTCGTCGCACTCGCAGATCACGTAAAAGAGGAAGGGGTCAACGTCCCAGTAGAGCGTCTTGTGGTCGAGGAACAGCTTGGCGAGGTAGCACAGGTTCTGGCACCACACCTTCGCCTTAGCGCCGTCCACCTCAAACACCGACACCTTTTCGTTGCGGTAGATCTCGTCGCCGGGCGGGTGCCGCGGGCAGCCCTTGCGCTGGTGCCGCTCCAGCTGCGACTTGGTCTTGTAGAGGGTCAGAGTGAACTCGCACACGTACAGCATCTGCGCGCCCGCGCGGTGAGCGCCGCTGCGGCGTGCGGCTCCTCGCGGGCGGAGGCGGGGAGCACGGGGCGCGCGGGGCGCGCGGCGGGCGCGCACGTCAATGATGTCGTCGCCCTGCTTCCAGATCTCGCGCGGAAGCGGCGAGAAGTACCACGTCTCGACAATGAACTTGCCCATCTGGATCTTGTGCACGTTCTTGATCTTGGTCACCTCCTCGTGCTCCTTGAGCGACGCTTCGTCGAGGCCGTCGTGGTCGTCGTGGCCCTCGTGCGTGAACTTGTCGAAGTTGGCTTTCCGCGCCTTGATCTCCTTGATCTTGTCCTTGGTCGCTGTGTAGTCCACGTCCTCCGGCTTCACCCACGAGTCAAGGCGCCGGTTGAAGTCGCTCCAATGCACGTAGTACATTTTGCGCCCATCGCTCTGCTCCTTCACAGAGAGGACCTGCGCACACAGAATGCTGCACGTAAGACGCGCCGGGCGTCGCATCACCCCCCCGCAGAGAGCAGCAGCGGTGCTGAGCCTCAACCATCTCCCCAAACCAGTCTCGTTTCCTCTTCCAGGCCGCAGGTCCCCGCACGCCAGCGACTACAGACTTCCCGAAAGATGCTTTCTGGCCCCGCCATGGGATGTGCCCGCTGCCACACAACCGCCTTGCTAGACGCTTCGCAAACAATCGCGCAGTGTGAGATCGCGACAGGGAACAGCAACGCGGGGCAATGGACCTCGGCTACACGCCAGTCATCATCCTCCTTCAGCCACAGCGCGACGATTTGATCACCGGGCTTGATATCCTTCTTCTCCCCTTTCTTGCTCGTGGACTTCGTGTCGCTGTCTTCCCTCGATTCTTCCCTGCTCGACATCGCGCACTACCCACGCACTACGCGTGCGCCCTTTGAGCAGCCTCGAGTGAGTCCACCTGAACCAAGGTTCGACGTGCAGCGCAAAAACCCTTCGGCACCGCTTCGTGGGAAGCACTGTCGTCCCTGCACCTTCTACCAGCGCCGCCGCGTCCAGCGTTTCCGCCCTTTACTCCGCCCCCGAGGAAGCGCCGCGTGCGTCGCGCGGCGCCCCCCCACGGGCAAGAGATGCTCTTCTAGAAGGTAAAACTCCTCCGCTCCTTCCCCCAATGTCTTTCACGCAGCACTGCGAGCCTGGCCGCGCTCGAGGCCGCGGCACGTTCAAGTTCCCCGTGAGTCCGTCGTGAACGACCCACTCTTTTGACATCGGGCGCACCTTCCGAATTCGCACCGACAGAAGGCCAGCGGCGTTGCGACCGGCCCCACCATCGGGAGGGGGCGTCACCCGCCGCCTACTGCCTCACACGGTGATGGTACCAGCACTAGCTACGTCCGTGATGTCGCACAACAACAAGTATCTCAAGATTCCAATCGACGCAGTGATGTCTCATGCTCATCTACCCAAAGAGGAGGCAGCGAAGCGACTTGGGGTTGGACTCACGACACTCACCAAGATCTGCAAGGCACATGGTATCAGCCGCTGGGCAAATGTTAGTCAATCTGCAGGTGACTCTGCAGGAGAGCAGGACACACATGACGGTACGTGGGAGCAACCTTTGCAGCAGGAGCACTTGTTGGCGAGCTTTGCTGCGGCAGGTGGCAGGGACACCGGTCTCGACTGGACAGTCGGGGAGGAAGTCGAGGTCGAGCGCGAGGGGATTTTCTTTGCGGCGACGGTGGTGGGCGTGGACAGCGATGCAGTCGCGTGCTCCCCGCGCCGCTGGGCGGAAGGAGCTCAGGATGACAACGCGCACTGGTGGGTTCCTCGCGCCTCAGCGCGCCTGTTTCACCCAGCGTCTGCCCGCGGTACAGCTGCTGCGCCAGATTCCAGCCGCAGGGGCGGTCTTGAAGGACTTGCAGGGGGCGAGGGCTCGTCTTCGAGCGGGATCAAGCTGCGCCTCAAGACGGGGGCGACCGCGTCCGTCGGTGCCGAGGCTGCGCGCGAGCCGCCCCGCAAGGCGCGCAAGGTGGAGGGGGGCGCGCGGTACGACAAACAGTCTAGTGGCGATGAGTCGCGGGGGTTCCCGGCTCCGTGCCGCAGCCTCGCAAGCATGAGTGGGAGCGACGTCAGTGATTGGGTCGCGACGCAGGGCCTGGGCAGCCAGGCCAGCGCACCGCCCGTCCGCCCGCCCCCCACCGCCGCCACAGCAGCAGCGAGCTGCCCTCTGAAGCATCCGCGTCCGGCACGCGAGGTGCTGACAGGACAGGCGCGCGCAGGCTGGGCGGCTGCTGCCGGCAGGGGCGCTGGACGGGCGCGGCGTGCTGGCGCTGTGCAACCACCGTGAGGGGGGCGCCGGGGTCCTTGCGGCACTCTCGCAAGAGCACGCCGTGCCGACCCTTGGCGCGTGCCTCCGCCTCTGGCGCCGCCTCAGCGCCCTCGTCGCGCAGCAGGACAGCGCCGCGCAGCCCCGATAGCCGCGCGGCCGCGCCTGTGCCAAGACACTTTCTCCCACACGAGCCGCGCGCGCGTGCAGCGAGTTCGCAGGCGCTCGGAGGCGCGGCGCTAGGCGTTGCCATTTCACAATCTCAAACACCTGAACCCTAAACACATGCCTGGCGCCCGACTCGTGCGGAGTGCGAGCGGGGTGGCTGCGGTGTCCTCCTCCGCGGGCGCGTGCAGCGTGGCCATTCGCAACGGCATCGGAAGCCAGCGCGTGGACCGCAGAGCGCGCGCGCGACGCGTGGCCCGCGCGGCACTCACTTGCCAAGAAGCCCTTGGAAAAAGCCGCGGAAGCCCCGCGAGGGACCGGCGCGTGCCGCCGGCGCGTCCCTGACCGTTCGCGGGGCTTCAGGGCCACTGCGTGTGCGCGCGCGACGCGGAGAGACGCGCGGAGAGACGCGCGGAGCGGCGCGGGCGTGCGTGGCGCAGAGGGCCAGTGGCGTTTTACTTGCAAGGCGCGCTTACTTGGCGGCCGCAAAGTTGGCCGAGACGAAGTCCCAGTTGACGAGCTTGTCGAGGAAGGTGGTCACGTACGTCGCGCGCATGTTCTTGTAGTCGACGTAGTAGGCGTGCTCCCACACGTCCATGGTCAGGATCGGCTTCTTGCCGTCGGTCATCGGGTTGCCGGCGCCGATGGTCTTGTCGACGACGAGCTTGGAGCCGTCCCACGAGAGCCAGGCCCAGCCCGAGCCGAACGCGGTGTTGCCCGCGGTGTCGAACTGCTTCTTGAACTCGTCAAAGGAGCCGAAGTCCTTCTTGATCTGGTCCGCGAGGTCGCCCGTCGGCTCGCCGCCACCGCTGGGCTTCATGCAGTCCCAGTAGAAGGCGTGGTTCCACGACTGCGCGGCGTTGTTGAAGAGGCCCTGGTTGCCGGCCTTGTGCGCCTTCATGAGGAGCGCCTCGGAGTCGTCGCCCTCCATCTCCGTGCCCTCGATCATCTGGTTCGCCACGTTCACATACTTGGCGTGGTGCTTGTCGTGGTGGATCTCCAGGGTTGTCTTGGAGATCTCTGGCTCGAGTGCGGTGTAGCTGTACGGGAGCGGCGGGAGGTCGATCTTCATCGACGGGCCTGCGCACCCGGACACGCCTGTGAGAGCGGTTGCACCACAGATCCGTTGTTCTGGTGTGAGCCACCCGGCCGGTCGACCCAGTTACGTTGGGTTTAAGTGAAGATCGATCGCGCATGGCAAGTTGACGTGGTCACGCAGGGCTTGGCAGTTGTCTCTTGGTGAGCGCTTACCATTCGAGACGGTCGCCTGGCGGAGCTGAACCTTGCCACCCATGAAGGTCGACGGCGAAAAGGCCTCGGCGGCGGCCACGCAGAACGCGAGCGAGAGAACCTGCAGACGCAAGGGGGGTACGAGCTCTTCTCAGCTCGCCGCGGATCCCCAGCAGTGATTTTCACTCTAGAACGACCGGGTGGCACACAGGCAGGAGGGCCGCGTTACTAGAACACGTTTCGCAGATATAAGGTGCGAATTTCACAGGTCTTACGCCGCTACACGGCGCTGCCACACGACCGGGTCCTTGCCGAGGAAAAGCACGCGCTTCCTCTCACAGGGCACAAAGAGCAGAATCAAGGACCACTACGCCGCACCAGCCGGCCAAAAGCTAGATATGGCACAAGCAATCCAGTACCATATGCGCTCAGCCAATATCGAAGCCCGATCCGATCCGGCGTTCTCTCGGACGGGCAGGGGCAAGTGCACCTTGCGGTACATGCTTGTGTTTAGAACGTCGACCCGGCCTCGGGATAAAATATTTGGCTCTTTGAAAGTGGGGTGAGGAACATGCAGACTTTTACACGAAAGTCATCCGGCTACACGCCCGAGTTGAATTTGTATTCACCGGGCGGTTTGGAGGGAGGCAGCGATGGAGGAGAGAGAAACTCGCCAGCAGCAGAAGCGCTCAGCTGGCTGCGACAGTTTTGCGCCTGCAACATGCTGGGCCGTTTTTACGCATCCTGGTGGACATGGCGCGGGAACATCCCAGGGTGCAGGACCAACTGGCATGGAGAAGGCAAACCTCTTTTCCAGTGGCCGCGACAGTCACGGCTATCCGCCGTCCCGCACCACTGCACCGCTATCAGAAGAGCCCCGCCCCCCCAAGGTGTGTGCCCATTCGTTCTGCCTCTGCCCCTAGTCCGGCAGGACCAAAGACGCTGAACTGTCCTTGCTTGGCGCAGAGATCATCAACGGAGAGCAGCATGGACCCGCGCCACCGCCTTCAATGGTGGCAGACGCGTGGGCATGTCCGCGCCCCGTACCTTGGGAGCAGCCGTGCAAAGCTGGACGGGGAACAGTCCCCTCAGGGCTCGCCGAGCTGCGACGAGAGCGAGACCGACGAGCCGGGCGCCTCCGCCGCTGCAGCTGGCGAGCGCGACCAAGCGGAAGCGCCCGTGGCTGAAGCCGGGGTCCGACCGGCCGGCTCCTCTCGCAAGCGGCGGCGCCTCGAGCGCAGGGCGGGCCTGAGTGACGACTTGCACGAGCGCGTGCTGCGCCTGGCGCGCGCGTGCGAGGTCGTGCTCCCCGAGGCGCCGCCGCCCGCTGCGCCCAGCGCCGGGGCGAAGCGCAAGGCGCCAGCGGAGGGCGCCGTGGCCGAGGCAGCGGCCGGGGATGGCGCTCTGCCGCAGGCTCCGCCACAGCGCCCGTCGCCGGCGCTCCGCGCGGCGCTCGGGACACCCACCGCTGCGTCGAGCTTCAAGTCTGATGGCCACTGCCAGGACTGCCGGGGTTTCGCGACGCGCCGCGCGGCGCGCAGGGAGGCTGCTACTCCAGCGCAGGCCGGCGTGGCTGGCGCGGCGGCAGTGGTGGCGGCGGGTGGCGGCGGGGGGGTCGCGCGGCTGGTGAGCAGCACGCCGTCGGCGCGGAGCCTCCCGCTGGGCGACGCGGGTCTGCAGGCGCTGGGGGGGGGCGACAGCCACACGAGCAGCCAGAGCCGGAGCAACAGCCAGAGCAAGAGCAAGAGCCAGACCGCCGAGTGGGGCGGGGCCAGCGGGGCCGCGCCAGCAGGGGCCGCGGGCGCCAGCAGCAGCCCTTCCGACGCCGAGGCAGGCACGCGGGCGGCGGGCGGCGCGGCGGCACGGGTGGCGGAGGCGGCGCCCGGGCCACGGCTGATGGCGTGCAGCGAGAGCTCTCCCGCGCTCCTCGTGGTGCTCGAGGCGCCGCGTCCGCGCGCCACCGTGGGCGCGGGCGCGGGCGCGGGCGGCGCGTTGCCGCGGGCGCCAGACTTGGGTGCGCTGTGGGGCGTCGCGGCGGGGCCCAAGGCGGTGGGCGCGGAAGCGGTAGAGGTGGCAGGGGTGGCGCGTGGCGGGGCGCCCGTACCCTGTCCGGCCGCGCCCTTTGTCGTTTGGGAGGGCGCGGCGGGGGCGCCCGCGGCGCGCGGCGGGGGACAGCGCCGGGAGGAGCCTAGCGCGGGGGAGCGCAAGGGGGGCAAGCGCCGAGAGGCTGGCGGGGGCAGACGGCGAGGGCTCGGGGAGGCGAGCGCGAGCCGAGTCAACGTGCGGCGCGGCCGGCTGGCCGAGGCGTGACGCGGACGGCCGACCGTGTAAAGTGTGTCTGATGCGTTCCGCGCGCGCGCGGCGGCGGCGGAGGGCCTCAGGCGAGGCCGTGCAGCGCGCGGTAGCGCTTGCGGAGCACCTCCACTTCCGCGGCGCTGCAGAGCGCGCGCGTGGCGCCCGCAGGCTCGCCGGGCGCGGGCGGCGCGGCAACGAGGATGCGGTTCTCGGGCGTGATGGCGGGGTCGATCACTCGCACCCCGCACCCGTACCTGCCACCCCACGCGCCGGGGGGGAAGGGATCAGCGCGGTCGCCTCGCGCGCGCGGGAAACTGTGTCGGCCGCGGCCGCTCGCACGCCCCCGCCGCGCCCCCGCCACCCCCTGCGCTTGGCGGCACCGACGCCCTGCGCTCCGCGCGGCAGCGGGGGCTGGAGGGCACGAACGGAACGGGTCGGGGCGCGACCCCTGGGCGAGGATTCCGCCAAGGCGGGCGACGTCCACCACTACGCCGAGCGGCGCGCCGAGCAGCGCGGCGGCTTGCTTCATGGCGCCACCGTGGCGGTCCGCGTGGCAGCACGGCATCAGCGCGAAGCCCGCGCGCGCCGCGACCGCGTGCGCGGCGATCACGTCGCTCAGGAAGTTGCAGCAGTGGATGCCCATCACGTACGCCTCGTCGCCGCCTGTGACCGCGAGGAGCGGGGGTGACGTGTCCGCTTAGTACGGGGGGAAGGACGAGACGTTTCCAATTAGTACGAGGGGGGGGAGGCGCCTGTGACGGCGAGGAGCGGGGGCAGCGTCTCGCCGACGTCGCCCGCGGTGAAGGAGACTGCCGCGGGGTCGGGCGGGAGCAGGCTCGCGGCGGTGAATGCCGCGCGGAGGGAGTCGGCGCTGCGCGGGAAGTGCAGGTCGAGCACTGCTGCGCGCGCGGCCTTGCCGAGCGCCACCGCGAGCATCCCAAGCAGCCCGTGCCCGCCGCAGCAGTCGACCGCGAGCGCCACGCGCGCCGCGCCGCGGCGGCGCCGCGCCTTGAAGGCTGGGCGGTCGATCGCCTTGAGGAACGCCAGCGCCTCGCGCAGCTCTTTCTCGCACGGCTTTGGGCGCGCCGCATCGAAGTACGCGCCCCAGATCCGCTCCTCAAGGCTCGCGCGCACGCGCGGCGCCCGCGGGACCGGCGCGGGCGCAGCCGCCCGCTCCTCCCCTGCCGCCACCACCGCGCCCTGTGCACGAAGAATACCCGTAGGGGCCGGCACGACGTCAGGGAGGGCGCGCCGGGCTGCATCGCTGCCGTCCTCCTCGTCGCTCGAGTGTGGTTTCCGTCGCTCGCTCCCTGCGATTTGCGGGGTCCTTGCGCAGGACGACGCGGGCGCTGACTTCTGCCCGCTCATAGGCGCTGCATTTCGCCCGCTCTTGTGCCTTGAGGGAGCCCCTCGCCCACAAATATCAACACCGACTAGCGCTCGGACAGATCGCTCGATAGCGGGGGCGGGTGCAGAGGCCAAGGCCCGCAACGAGCGGCTCCGTTGACTTGGCTTGCACACGCCTCGCGCGGCTGCTTTGCCAGGAGGTTGCGCGAGACAAGGCCGTGTTCGGACGAGCGTCGCAGGACGGTGCAGAGATGCTAACCGTCCATGAAGGCGTGCAGTGTGCGGGTGCAGTGTGTCAGTCGACCAAACTGCCCTCTGCACGGCGCTGATGGCTGCGCGGACTCGTCGGCGAGCTTCTCCAAAGTGACCTTCGCCAGCGGTCATGGCGGCGTGCCCTCCCTTCTTGGAGTGTGAAAACCCACGGAGGTCTTTACTCTCGGCAAGAAGCGCCAGGAGCGCCTCGACATCCGCCGCGAGAAGTGCGCGCTGTGTGTGCAGCGGCGCCAGCGAGTCCTGCATGGGAAATCTTTGTGTCCCCGGCACGGTTTGATGTGGTTCAATTTGTGTGGGCGGCAGCAGGGCGGATCGCTCCTGGGCCGCGATGGTGTTCGCGGTTGCTCGGGGAGCAGTCTTCTGCTTCCTATTGGCGCTCTCTGCAGGTTCTTTGCGGTCGCCGCGTTCCTGTCGACTTGCTCGGAGAGAGCCCTGGTGCAGCGAGGGCGCGCCGTGCCTTCGTCGGGGTGTCGCTGAGGACCTCGTTGGGTGGGAGGAGCGGAGGGGGCCGATGCGCAGCGTGGGCGATGGGTTGCTGCGGCTGCGGGGGGGGGCGGGGGGGCTGGAGATCAAGTACTTACAGAATGATCGGGATGAGTTTCTCAAAGCGAATGCTCACCTCAAGAACGTGGAGAACGCGATGCAGGCGGTGAAGCGGGGGCTGCTGACAGTCGGGGTGAAGGGCAAGACGATGATGGCGGTGGGCATGGAGCGCCGCCAGCTACAGAAGTTGGAGAGGCCCGCCGGCAACTGCAAGCTGTGGCAGGTCGACGAGCACATCCTGGGCTTCTCCGCAGGCCTGGTCATCGACGCCAAGGCGCTGATGCAAAAGTGCATGTTGGAGGCGCTGACCTGGCGCATGGAGTACGAGGAGTGTCCGACGGTCGGGCACATCGCGCGCTTCCTCTCGGCCTACACGTCGGATAACGCGCTCAACAACAAGGGGCGCCCCTTCGGCTGCTCCATCATACTCGGCGGTCCGCGCCACTCCCTCCACTCCCCCGCCCCTACCCCCGCCGCGCCCCTCCGCACACGCCCACCCAACCGTCACCCGGACGCGCACCGCGCCGCGCCGACCGCGTACGGCTGAATCTTTGGATGGCAGGGTGTGACATCCTGGGGAAGTCAGCCGCGAACCCCGAGCCCAAGGACTACCCCGTGCCGCGCTTGTACATGATCGACCCCAGCGGCGCCCTCAAGTCCTGCCCCGCCCCCTGCTCCTGCTGCTCCTGCTCGCTCCTGCTCCTGCTCCTGCCCCTACTGCGCATGCTGCTCCAGCGCCTGCTGCTTCTGCTTCTGCTGCTGCTGCTGCTGCTGCCGCCGCCGCCGCCGCCGCCGCCGCCGCCGCCGCCGCGCGGGGCGGGGCGCTGAGGGCGGGGCGCGGAGCAGGGAGTACAAGAGCTACGCGATCGGGCGGTACGCGGACGCGGTGAACGAGTACCTTAAGCGCGAGCACGAAAAGTACTGGGCGTACCTCGAGGCAATCCCCACACCCACCCACTCACACACACACACACACACACCCCCACACCCGCACCCACACACTCACACACCCACACCCACCCACACCCGCACCCCCAACACCCACACCCCCACCCCCATCCCCAACCACACCCACACCCACACCCACACCCGCCCCGCCGCGCGACCTGCGCCCCGCGCTGCGCTGATGTTGCGGGGCGCAGGCGTGCCGGCCCGAGGAGGAGGAGCGGCTGGTGTGCGAGATGGTGCTCTCGGCGATCATGCAGGCGCTGTCGATCGGGCGCGACAACATCGAGGTGGTGACAATCAAGGGGCTCGAGGGCCCGCGCATCCTCCCAGACTTTGAGGTGCAGCTACTCGCTGGCTCCCTCCGCGACCGCATCGCCCACGACAACGAGCGCATCAGGTCGCCCCCGCGCCCACAAGCTTTCTTCGCGGCGTCCGCGGCGCCCGGCGCGGCGCGTGGCTGACGCGCCCGGGCGGGGCGCAGCGCGATCAAGGCGGCGAGGCGCAAGAAAGAGATGCAAGGCTACGAGAAGGACACGGCGCAGGTGCGTGAGGGGCAGGAGGGGACCCGGCCGGTCGTCGCGCGCGCGCCGAGGCCGCGGCCTTGATGCTCACCGAGCGTCGGTTACCTTGGGCTCGCGCGCTGACGCGGCGCCGCGGCGCGGGGCGTAGGAGAAGGCAGCGCACGAGGCCAAGGAGCGGCGGCGTGCGGCCAACGCACAGCGCGGGGACGACCCGTACGCCGACGACTCTTCAGAGTTCTACGACATGGAAGAGGCGCGCACCCCGCCCGCAGCCACCGAGCCGCGTGCCGACCCGACTCCAGCGCACACAGCGGAACAGCGATTTGATTTGATTTGGGGTCAAATCAAGAGAGTAAACCCTCGTTGCTTGGAAAGAGTCGCGCGGCGCCTCACGCGCGGGACGGCGGCGGCGCGCGCAGATGATGCGGTTCGGGGAGAAGTACAAGTTCGATCCAGACAAGCTCGACGGACCCATCGCCAAGCGCATCAAGGCGCCTAAACCCTAAACCCTAAACCCTCCGGACCCGTGCGCATGATGACGGCGCTGTGGCGGAGGATGCCGCTGTGGCGGAGGGGGCGCGCATGACGCGGGGGCTGCTGGCAGGAGGAGTGGCGGCAGAAGCGCCTCGCGCGCCTCGCCAAACGAGAGAAGAAACATTCCGAGCGCGAGCGCCGGCGGTGCGCTGCCCCCGCCCGCCGCTGTGTGTGTGTGTGTGTG
>ENA-UOXV01003405-UOXV01003405.1-marine-metagenome-genome-assembly--contig:-NODE-3405-length-19376-cov-6.745717_pt1 | contig 19376 bp, 18 predicted proteins | sample MGYA00238165_ERZ766961 | MGnify/ENA primary metagenome ERZ766961 (study PRJEB28924, sample SAMN03173240) | marine metagenome | biome: Marine; feature: Water; material: Subsurface seawater | place: North...
GTAATTATTTTTTTTACTTTTCTTGAATTGTCAACAATTGGAATAATTTTAAGTTTTTTTTTATAAAATAAGTTTTTTAAATCTTGGTGAGAATATTTATTTTCAAACAAAAAAAATGGTTTTTTATTGAAAATAGACTCTATTTTTTTTTTTAAGTTATATTTTTTTAAAACAGCTTTTCGAATATCTCCATCACTTAAAGAGCCAATTATTTTTTTTTTGTCATCAACTACTATTAAACCCCTTGAGCCATTTCTCTTTATTAATTGTAAACATTTTTTAAAACTATCATTTTTCTTAATTATCAAATTTTTCATAAACTACTCAAAATCAACTACATTTACTTTTTCTTGAATTAATTTCTTTCTTGCTAATCTTAAACCCAATCCTAAAAAATTAAATAAATTTGCAGTTATAACTCCTGAAACTTGTTTTTTTTGTAAAGCTTCAGACAAATGTTCTGGTTTTCCTGCTCCACCCATTAGTAGTATTGGCTTTGAAATAGATTTTTTTAGTAATTTTAAAATTTCTAAATCTAAGCCTGCTCCATTCCCATCTCTATCAATTGAGTTTAAAATTATCTCTCCAGTATTCATAATATTTATATTTTCTAAATGTTGCTTAAAACCCAATTTTTCTTGTTTATCTCCACAATTTGAATACAAAAAAATCTCACCATCATTTTTTTTATAATCAATCATTACACTTATTGATTGGGAGCCATACAGATTAGAAATCTTATTAATCGTTTCTTCATCTTCATAACAAACAGTGTTTACTAAAATTTTATCTGCTCCATTTTGAAAAAATTTTTTTGCTATTTCTTGGTTATCTATTCCTCCACCCAATGTAATAGGAATAAAAATATTTTTTTTTAACTCATTTATATTTTTAAAAAAATTGAGATAATCCTTTTCTTCAGGATTTTTTTTAACAAGAATTACCATGATTTCATCTACATAACTTGCGGTTAATCCAAATTCAAAATTATTTATTAGCCAATTTAAATCGCCTACTTTTTGAAGTCGAAAATTTCTACTAAGATGAAAAAAATCATCTTTAAAATACAAACAATAAATTATTCTCTTGAAATATGACATTAATATTTACATATATTGTTCAACATTTGAACATAAATGACATATTATATTAATGTTTACAACATTAAAAAATTATATATTGTGTTCAAATATTGAACAATAACTTACTTTTATGAAAAAATTTTTAAAATGCTTTGATCTTTCTAAAAAAAATATAATCGTTTTAGGCAGTGAGGGATTGATTGGTAGAGAAATAATTAAAAGTTGTGTTGAGACTAACGCAAAAATTATTTGCTTAGATCTAAAATCTAAAAATTTACAAAAAAATAATAATGTTTTTTTTGAAAAATTTGATGTATCTAAATTAAATAATATTGACTCTTTTTTAAAAAAAATTGTAATAAAATATGGACCTCCAAATTATTTTATAAATGCAAGCTATCCTAAAACTAAAAACTGGAAAAAGAATTCATATAAAGATGTAAATTTAGATGATTATACAAAAAATATAAATCTTCATATGAATAGTTATATTTGGATAGCAAAAAAAATTGCTGATCTAATGGTTAAAAATAGAATTAAAGATGGATCAATAGTGCAGCTTTCCTCGATCTACGGAATTTTAGGTCAAGATAATGAACTTTATAAAAATACCACAATGAGAGAAAGTATGACATATAGTGCAATAAAAGGTGGTATCAACAATTCAGTTCGCTCAATGGCAGCATACTATGGAAAATATAATTTAAGAATAAATAGCATAATAGCTGGTGGTGTATTCGATTATCAAAATAAAAATTTTTTAAAAAAATATAAAAGAAAAACTCCATTAGGTAGAATGGCTGATCCAAAAGAAATTGCTTTTAGCTCACTTTTTCTCATTTCTGATGCCTCATCTTATATTACAGGGTCAAATCTTGTAGTTGATGGAGGATACAGTATTTTATAATTAGTTTTTTAAATCCAAAAAATTTTTAATCAATTTTAATCCAACACCATGACTTTTTTCTGGATGAAATTGTGATCCATAAACATTGTTTTTTTCAACAAACGATATAAATTGATTTTGATAAACTGTTTTACCAGTTATTACATCTTCGTCTGTATTTGAAATTTTATAAGAGTGTACGAAGTAAAAAGGTGAATCATTTTTTATTTTATTCCATATTTTTGTATTTTTATGAGTAACTAAATTAAAGCCTATATGTGGCACAGGTAATTTAAAATTATTTGTTCTAAAATTAGTTAAGGATCCATTTAAAATTCCCAAACCTGAAGTTCCTGGTGCCTCCTCACTTGAATCAAACAAAAGTTGCATTCCAACACAAATCCCAAATAACATGTGACCATCTTTAATGAGTTTTTCTATTGCAAATTTCCATTTTTTTTCAAGAAGATTTTTTGCTAATTTACCAAAATTACCTACACCTGGTAAAATTAAATGTGAAAAATTCTTTAACTCATCTGGCTTAGAGATAAATTTTGGTTCATATTCAAGAAATTTTATAGCATTAAATATTGAGCTAGTATTTCCTGCTCCATAATCAATAATTGCAACCTTTTTACTTTTCATTTCTGAATTATTTAATTTTAAATTTAGGAACCCATCTGTTTTTTTTTTCAAATAAATCTTTATTAACCCATTTATCAATTGTATTTTTAAATTCTTGAATACTCATCTTATAATAATCACAATACTCTTCAAAGTACTCTTCTGGATAAACATCATCATAAATTTGAACTAATTTTACAGCTTGTTCTCTTGATAGAGCGCCCCTTCTTACATCTATACCAGCATCCATCGTAGTTCTAGCAAAACCAAATTTCAAATACATTAGATATATGTGAAGAAAGTAAAGTTTTTGATCTGTCTGACCAAAGTTAGTGTAAGTTCCAGTATTTAAAGTTTCTTTTTCTTGAAGACCACAATATTTTTTTGCGTACTCATAATTTCTATATGGATCCCAATTTTCATAAAAACTCCAGTGTGTAATTTTTATATTTAATTGTTTTAATTCTTGATCAGTTGGATAGGTAAACCAATATGACTCATTTTTACTCAAATTTGCCATATCTAATATTTTTTTATGACTTCCCTCTAAATAATGGGTTTTTTGGTAATCAACTCCATATATTCCATCATTAATTTTTATAAGATCCCCACCATATTCAACCTCTCCATCCTCAGAATAAAAAATAAGCGGTATTTTAAATTCCGTAGCCACTCTAATTACTGCTGTGTGAATTGACAACAACCACCCATAGTAAGGATGTCCCAATTCAGTAAATCCTAATTTATTTAATTTTCTCATTGCCTCTTCATCAGGCGTCACATGAATGTGCTGGAAACCACTTCTGGTAAAGTTTATTAAATTTTCTTTCCCTATATCTTGCTCTAAAGGAGGTCTAATTGTAACTGCAAGAGGATTAACTTTTTTTTTATTTTTAAGCATATATGAGATATACGAACCATCTTTACCACCACTAACAGCTGTTATACACTGAAATGGTTTGCTGATATCTTGTTCTGATAATAATTTGTTCAATAATTTTTCTCTATAATCCCAATCTAATTTATTCTTTTTTTCAGCCCACTGACATGCTGTGCAGACACCATTTTTATCAAAACTTACTCTAGGTCTTGTTGAGGCAACCACACATTTTGTACACCAAAAAATTTTACTCATAAATATTTTTCAAAAACATTTGAAATCACTCAAAATATTATCTCTTTCTTTATAAAAGATCTTTTTAATCCTTCATATAAATTTATTTTTGTTTTCCATCCTAATTTCTGTAATTTAAGATCCAAATTATAAGAATTTTCTTTAATAATATTAGTTTTATTTTGGATAATAATATTTTTTTTTTTTAACTTAAATACTTTAATTAAAGCTTGTATTAAAAATTTCAATGAAATATTTTTTTGGCTAGTAACACTGAATATACCTTTACTTTTTTTTTTTATTAAGAAAAGTATTGCTCTGCAAACATCATGTGCATGAATAAAATTAAACTTCTGTGACAATGGTTTAAAAAAAACAACAGAATTTTTTCTTTTTATTTCATTAATTTTATTCAACAATAAAGTTTTATCTTTTTGTTTGTATCCATAAATAGAGGAAGGTCTAAGAATTAGATATTTCAAATTTTTTTTCTTTAACATATAAGTTTCAATTTTTTTTTTTAATAAAGTATATTTATTTTTCTTTTTTTTTAAAATTGATAGGCTTGAAAAAAAAATAAAAAAAATTCCTTTCTTAGCCGTCCAATCTATTAAAGTTTTTGTTTTTGAATAATTTACTTGTATTAAATCATCTATACTAACATTTTTTCTACTTGGCAAAATTGAAGCCAAGTGTATTAAACAATCTATTTTACCAAATATAGAGTCTAGCTTTTTCTCATTAAAATTTGATAGCATATCTAATTTTTTAAAACTTTTATTTCCTTTTTTTGTAGTTGGAATAATTATAAATTTTTTTTTACGTAAAATTGGTATTAAATGTTTTCCAACCAAACCATTTGAACCGGTTAATCCAATACTTTTTAAAACCATTTTTTTTTGTTTCCTCTAGAAAAATACTTTTTTAATTCTGATATTTTATCTGTGTTTAAAAAAACTTCTTCTATGTATCTGAAGACAAAACCTTTATTAATTTTAATTTTTCTATTTAATTTTTGCTTTAAAAAAAAACTTTTAATAAATAATTCAGGTTCATTAAATCCAAGTGCTGCTCTTATAGACGTAGTTCCCGAAAATCTTGAGTTAATCTCAAAAGGATAAAATTTGTTATTATGTTTTTTTAATTGTATATTAATGGTACCTTTATTATTGATTTTTTTTACAATTTTAATAACTAAATCCTTTAATTTTTTATTTTTATAAGTCTTTAAAATCCAAGATGTTCCATTTTTTAAAATTCTTTGAGACATAAATGGACCAATAATGTTATCATCATTATCAACAAAGACACTGCAGGTGAACTCTTCATCAAAAAAAGTTTTTTTTTTTCCTAAAAATTCTTGAATCATTGGGTTTTTTGTTAAAACTATTCCATTTAAGAATTCCTTTTTATTGCTTATTATTGATACACTTCTACCTGAGGTCCCAAATCTACTTTTTAAAATGAAGGGTTTTTTTAAATATTTAAAAACTTTATTTAAATTTGTTTTTAAATCAATTTTATAAGACTCAGGGTAGTTTAATTTATTTTTTTTTAAAAATTCAATTGTTTTAAATTTATCATCTGCAATTTTAACAACATTTTGATTTGTCACACTAACTATTGTTTTGCTTTTTGCGTAAATAATATCTTGAAATTTCGAAAAAAAACTAATTTCAAGTTCCGAACCTACAAAAATGATTGAAATTTTATGTCTTTTAAAAATCTTAATAAATTCATTTAAAGAGTTTTTTTTTTCAACTTTAGGGATGATCAAACTTTTGTTAGTTCTATAAAGTCCTGCATTTAGTTCATTTATATCTGCAGAAATGATATTCAGTTTTAATTTAGAAATTTTTAGAGCTTTTATAATTGACTGACCTACTCCACTTCCAGCACCTGTCACTAATACATTAATTTTTTTCATGATTAGAATATTTCTAAAATTTTACCTAACTCTCCTAGTGAGTGAGCATTTGAGCCTAATGAAAATAGAGTTTTGCTTTTAATACATTTTTCTATTAGAAATTTTGGATTTCTATGATACCTGAAATTTACTTCAAATATTTTACCTTTTTTTTTACATTGTAAAATTAAGTCATCAAATAATTTTTCCTCAGGTTCAAATCCAAATCTATTTAAAGTCATACCAAATGGATGACCAAGAATATCAACTTTTGGATTATCTAAAGATGAAATCATTAAATCAAATTCTGTTTTGATAATTACATCTTTTTTATAAAGTTTTTTATTTTTAAAATCTTTGGAGCTCTCTCCTGGGAATCTATGAACACTAGCCATTATTAAATCACACTCATTATAAAAATTTTCATTAATATCTATTTCACCATTAAAATTGAGGATTTTAACCTCAGTACCTTTAAGTGCTTTACAAATATCTGTTGGGAGTGAGTCCACTTGTTTGCTAAATTCAAAAAACCAATCACCACTATTTTTTCGAGAATGTTCGCTAAAAAAAATATGAGATAAAGATTTTTTGCATGCCTCTTTGTGCATTTCAAAAACTGAGTTTTGACCATCTGTCCAGTTTGTATGAACATGCAAGTCTACACGGGGGGTAAAACCTTTTTTTAAATTATCGTAAATTTCTTCAAATAATTTTATATTTTTCATTATCTATTTTTTATTAAATTTGGAGAACTTGGTATACTAATTATTCTGCTATATAAATCTATCGATGACTTCAGTTCATCCTTAGGACAATCTTTAAAATGATTTAGCTCATGTAAAAGTTTCCATGCTGGACGAGTTTGATATCCTTTTTTATTAGTTAATTCTATAAGATGGTTTTTAAATTTTTTGAATTTTTTCTTAAGTTTTATGTTTTGTAACCAGTAATTACTTCGATTATTAACAGGTTCTTTTACTAGTTCAAAATACTCATTTTTGTAAAATTCTTTTTGATAAAGATGAAATAACTTTCTTTTTAATGAAATAATTTTTTCAAGACTCATTATCTGAGCACAACCTAATGCAGCATTTAATCCTGGCATTTTCATATTAAAACCAACATTTAAATAATCAAACTTCCAGGGATGCACTTTTTTTGATAAATCTATTAGACTTCTAATTTTTTTTGTAATTTTTTTTTTATTTGAAAGGATCGCGCCCCCTCCACCTGTTGTAATTGTTTTATTTCCATTAAAACTTAAAATACCCAAATCTCCGAATGTACCTGTATGTTTACCTTTGTAAAACGAGCCTAAAGACTCCGCAGCATCCTCTATGACTTTTAATTTTTTGCTCTTTGCTATTTTAACTAATTCATCAATTTTAGCAGCATGACCAAATAAATGTGGAATAATTATTGCACTAACTTTTCTATTTGTTTTTTTATTAAAACAAAAATTATTTCTAATTAAAAAATTTTTATTTAAATATCTTTTTAATTTGACTGGATCAATAGATAAGGTGCTTTCTTCGACATCTATAAAGTGTGGAATTCCTCCGCAATAATTTATAGCATTTGCAGAAGCTACAAAATTAAAAGAAGGTATCATAACTTCTTCATTTTTTTTTAAACCTATGGCCAATAAACTGACTTGAAGAGCTGAAGTGCCATTGACAACTGCTATGGCATCTTTACATTTAGTGTAGTTAGAAATTTTCTTTTCAAAATTTCTCGTCATAATACTTTTTGATGATACAAAAGTACTTTTTAAACACTTAATTAACTCTTTTTCCTCGCTTCCTTTAAAGTAAGGCTCATGTAGTGGTCTTTTTTTGTTGCCGCATATTTTTTTTAAACCATATAATAATTGTTTAGAAATGGTTTTTTGGGAGGGTTTATTAATTATAGTCATTTCTTTTGTATCAAAAATTTATCGTTTATATATAGATATTTTAAATCAGACTTAGCAAAAGTATTTTTAATATCTTTTATATTTGAGCAAATTGGAAAACCATGCAAATTAAGGCTTGTATTTAAAACTCCAGGAATTTTTGTAATTTTTTTAAACTTTTGAATTATTGAATAATAATTTTTATTAAAATTTTTTTCTAATATCTGAGGTCTAACTGATTTATCATAAGGGTGGGTAGCTGATTTTATTTTTTTTAAATTTTTTTCTATAGTATCAAAACCTATGGTCATAAAATCAGATCTTATTTTATTTGGATTTTTTATGAAATTACTATGATCTTCTTTTAAAATTGTTAATGCAAATGGCATCCAGAAATCTCTATTTTTTATAGTTTCATTAATTTTTTGAACTATATTTTCAATTGAAGGATTCGCAATTATACTTCTATTACCAAGCGCTCTTGCCCCAAACTCCTCTCTACCTCTAGCAACAGCTATAATTTCACCTACTTTTAATAATTTTGCAATTTGATCATGAGTACAATTATTCTTCACTTTAAATTCAACTGAACTAAAAATTTTTTTTATGTCTTGGAACTTTAAGTAACCTATGTCATGTCCTAAATAAATATTTTTAAGACTTTTTGATTTATTTTTACTTAAATAATAACAGGCACCCATTGATAATGATTCATCTGAACCTGATGGTGGTACATAAAGTTGATTAACAAATTTTAAATTAGATAAAACTTTATTCATTTTGATATTCATTGAAACTCCACCGCTTATAGCAAAATTTCTGATTTTATATTTTTTATTAATTTGATTAAGAAGTTCTGCTGATTTTTTTTCAATAAATATTTGAGCTGCACCTGCAATATTATCAAATCTATATTTTTTTAAGCTATTCTTTAAGTAGCCATAAAGATCTTTTGGTCTTTTGTTGTGAATAATTTTACAATCTTTAACCTTAACTAAATTTTTAAAAACTTGGTTATATATATCTAAGCAATAAGATTCTTTAGCATAAGGAGCTAAACCCATTACTTTATATTCATGTTCATCTGGTTTCATGGACAAAATTAATGTAACAAACTTATATACTCGTGCTAATTCACACTCTGAAGAAGATGAAACTTTTTTAAGGCCACCAAATTCTTTTTCAGGTATCCATACAGTTTGGTTTAAATCATCTCCCATGCTATCTAGGGTTACCACAGCACAATTATTATTCTTTTTGATTGCTGCGTAATAAGCATAATAAGCATGACAAGAATGGTGATCTAAAAATATTATTTGTGTGCTTGGATTTAATTGCCTTCTTAAAGTTTGCTCGAGTAAATCCCGAAATTTATCAAAATTATTAAATAAGTCTTTTTTAGATAGTTTTTTAAAATCAAGATACAAATCTAAATTATTTCTTTTATCATTAAGCAATTTTGAAATATATTTTTCTGTGGATATACCTTTAATCTTTTTCTTATAAAATTTTTCTCCATAAAAATCATCATAATCTTCAAGTGAAAAAAAATGGTTTAAGGGAACTCTGTATGAAAAAGGTGGATTTTTAATAGTGCTAAAAGCAGCTTTTTCAATTTTAATTTTTCTTTTTTTAGCCTCATTAATACAAAACTGAATTGCTTTTTTTGGATAACCAGTAAAATTTTTTTTTTGGGTAATTCTTTCTTCTTGTATTGCTACTATAATTTTTCCATTACTCATTAATGCTGCACTTGCATTATGACTTACATTAATTCCAAGATAGCAACTCAATTAAACCTCCTAAAAACTGGTTTAATTGTATGACCCTTTAAATATTTTTTAACACCTTGATTCAAAGCCTTTTTATAGATAGTTAAAGTTTTTTCTAAAGCCAGTAAAGTTTTTTTAAGGGTAAATTTGTTATGTCTATAAGATATAGATATCCATGGCATTAAAATTTTTTCCTTTAACATTTCTTGCATAAATAAAGTTCTAAATTCTAATGAGTTATCTCTTTTGTTATCTAAACAATTGAACTGTGGAGAGCATGCTATGCCAGAAAAGTAAAAGTATTTATCTACACCAATTTTTTTTGCTATTTTGTTGCCCTCTAAAATTAATTTAGCTCCATAATCCCAATTTTTTTGAATTACTTTTTCTCTTTTGAGAAAATTTAAAGTCTGAATAAATGCTGATAATCCATTCATTTCGGCTCCATGAGTGGTGGAAAGCAAAAAAACTCTTTCTTCATTTTTTTTTGTAATTGAACCTAATTCCATAATTTTTTTTTTTCCACAAATTGCTGAAACAGAAAAACCATTGGCCATAGCCTTACCAAATGTGCTTAGATCTGGATTTACACCATAAAAATTTTGTGCCCCTTTAAGATCCCACCTAAATCCAGTAATCATTTCGTCTAAGATAAAAACTATTTTATTTTTTCTACAAATTTTTTCTACCTGTTTTAAAAAGTGATCCTTATTTTTATAATCTCTATTGCACTTAGCTAAATTACAACAAAGCTTGTCATAATTTTTTATTTTAGGACATTCTGTGCTTGAAGGTTCAAGAACTACACATGCTATTTTATTTTTGTACTTTTTAATTTGTTTTTCTAAACTTTTAATGTCATTGTAATTAAATTTTTTTGTGAGTTTTTTAGTCTCTTCAGTAACGCCACGAGGGACATTTGTATTGCCAATAAACCAATCATCAAAAGAAAAAAAAGGTTGTTGTGCACATCTAAGTACAATTTTTTTTTTAGTGTAGGCTCTTGCAAGCTTGACAGCGGCAGTGACTGCTGTTGAACCATTTTTTGTAAATTTTACCATATCGGCTTGTTTGATTAATGATGTAAATAATTCTGCAGCTCTTAATTCAATTAATGATGGCCTTGTTAGATTGTTTCCTTTATTTATGGCAATTATCGCAGCTTGGTTAATTTTTGTTTCAGAGTACCCTATATTAACAGATCTTAAGCCCATACCATAATCAAGATATTTATTATTTTTTTGATCATAAATATAAACACCTTTTCCTCTATCTAGTATAGCAGGTGCATTTGAAGGAAAAGTATCAGCCCCTCTAGAATATGTATGACATCCACCTGGAATTACTTTAAGTAGTCTCTTTGTAAGTTTGCTAAATTCCATGAGTTGTTATTTTTCAATAACATATGATCCAATTACTAAAATATCCAAACCACATGTATAAAATGTTTTAATTGCATCACTTGGATCTAGAACTATTGGTTGTCCATTTAAATTGAAAGAAGTGTTTACTAGAACTGGAACATTTGTTTGTTTTTTAAATTCTTTTAAAAGTTTATAAAACATTTTATTATAATCTTTACTTACAGTTTGAACTCTAGCGGTATTGTCTACGTGGGTAACTGCTGGAATCTTGTCTCTCCAATTTTTTCTTACTTTAACTGCTTTTTCCATGAAATCAATTTTCATATTTTTATCTAGGTGAAATATTTTATGAGCATCTTCTTCTAAAACAGAGGGCGCGAAGGGTCTAAAAGACTCTCTATATTTTACTGCACTATTAATTGTATTTTGTATTGATTTTCCCCTAGGGTCAGCAAGTATTGATCTATTTCCCAAAGCTCTATGAGTAAATTCCATTTTTCCTTGAAACCAGCCTATCAATTTTTTTTTTGCTATTTCACCTGCAGTATATACTAATAAATTTTTTGGTTTTTTATATTTTATTTTAAATTTTTTTATAATACTTAAGATTTTATCATCATTGTAACTTGGACCTAAATAGGCAGATCTTAACCTTTTAGGTTTAATTTTTTTTGCACTATATTTTTGGTTTGCTAGATACAATGCACCAATAGTTACACCCAAATCATCTGGCCATGGTGGAATAAAATTATTTTTATATATTTTTTTTTCATCTAAAAGACCGTTAAAGACACAATTCATTGCTGCTCCTCCTGCAAGAACTAAATTACCAGACTTTGTTCCATTTTTTTTTAATACGTGAAGTAAATGAAAAACTATTTTTTCGAAAGATCTTTGTAAAGCTCCAGCAATATCTGAATGTCTTTGGGTTAATTTGGTCTCAGGTTTTCTTGGTTGTCCAAATTCTTGAACAAATTTATTATTATAAAAATCTGGTCTTTTATCAAATAAGTAATAATCAAAGTAGGACAAATCTAATTCAAAACTTTTATTCGTTAGTTTAAAAAGCTTTTTTATTTTTTTATCGTAGATGTTTTCAGTTTTGCTACTAGAGGCTAGAGCCATTGTTTTCCATTCATCTTGGTCTGGTCTAAATCCTAAAAAATTTGTTAAACTACCATAGAACAATCCAACTGAATGCGGATATAAAACAAAATCATTCTTTTTAATTTTTTTATTTGAGAAAGTCCCTGCAGTACAAGTTTCTAATTCACCATGTCCATCAATTGTTAGATAGTCACAAGTGTTAAAAGGTGAACAATAAATTGCTGATGCGGCATGACAATCGTGATGATTCATGTATAAAATTCTGGTTTTGCCAAAAGAAACTTCCATTTGCTTCTCTACATTACCTTTTATTGCTCTCATAATATTTGTAGGAATGTGGCTTAACATTTGACCTCTCCAAGTCATAGTACTATCCCATCTACTATTTGCATGATTAATATTGTGCATTGGATTCCATGGTACAACAATTAAATCTAAATCTTCCCATTTTAGATTGTTGTTTTTTAGACACCACTCAGCTGATTGTATTGGAAAGGCAGTCGAATATTTGATTTTATTGAATCTTTCTTCTGGCGAAGCGGCAACAACTTTTCCATTAATCATCAATGCAGATGATGAAATATGGGTCCACGGATAAACAGATAAAATTTTCATACTTTAAGTATTAATTGATCTGGATTGTAATTTCTTTTTGAAGTTTTGTTAATTAATTTTTTTATTTTAAATGGATCAAGACCTGTCCCGGGTCTTTTAACTGTTAAATTTTTATATGTAAATTTTTCGTTAATTCTAATTTTAGTTTTAGCCACAATACTTTTTCTAGCTACTTTTAAATTATTTTGTTCACATCTTTGTAAATGTTTTTTTCCATCACCTTCCATTGACTCAAAATCTCGTATATTTTTTACCATCTCACTCAATTCTTTAGGCTCTAAAGAGGCCAAGTGATCTGGGCCTTTCATCTTTTTATTAAGAGTAAAGTGTTTTTCGATAATCTTAGCACCTTTTGAAACTGCTATTATGGGAGCCAGCACTCCTAAAGTATGATCTGAATATCCAACAATTAATTTAAAGTCATTTTTAATATTATTGATACATTTTAGATTCGCTTGTTTTTTAACTACAGGATAATCAGTCACACAGTGCATAATACAAATTCGTTTTTTAATTTTTTTGAATAATTTCATATCAATAATTTTTATTTTTTTATTTTTTTCAATAAAAACTTTTTTATTTGCAATGGTATTTATAGCTTTTACTATTTCTTTATAGTTGCTCATACCAGTTGAAATTAATATCTTATAATTAGACAAACTTAATTTTCTTAGAATAAGATAATTATTAATTTCACCAGAAGGTATTTTTATTATTTTTGATTTAATTTTTTTTTTAATAAAATCAACGCTTCCTTCATCAAATACTGAGGATATAAAATCAATTTTCAATTTCTGACATTCTTTATAAAGAATTTTATAATCTTTATCTTTTAACTCATATCTCTTTAACATTTTGAACTGTTGTTCTTTCATTCCTAAATTTTTTTTTTGGTATGGAGCTTGTTTTGCAAATCTTGTTACAAGAGCATCCGTTTTAAATGACTGAAATTTTACAGCATCTGCCCCAGAATTTTTTGCTTCCTTAATCAATTTTTTTGCAAGACTTATATTCCCATTATGATTGACACCGATTTCAGCAATAATATAAATCTTTTCAGTATTAAAATTTAATGTCATAAAATTTTTTTACTTCTGTTTTTTTATTAATTATAACTTTTATTTGGTCTGAAATATTTTTTGAAACTTTTTTTTTATAAAAAATATTTTTAAAATTAGGTTTAAATTTTTTGTCATGTATCATTTTCAAATGTTTTACTATATCTTTTGTTTCATTTTTACAATTTATTATACTTGGTCCAAATAATCTTCCTTGTTGTCTATTTCCAACATTTAAGGTTACAGTATTAAGTGCTGGAGCCTCATAAATTCCACTAGAAGAATTTCCTATTACTACATCAAAATTTTTAATTGAACTTAAATATAATTGGGTTCCCATCGTTTTAAAGATACTTAAATTTTTATTTTGGGTTTTGAATTTCATAATTTCTTTAATAAAGCTATAACCTAATGTGTCAGTATTGTTGTAAGTAAAGACATAATAATAATCCACATGTTTTAATGCATTTAAAAATTTTGTTATCTGAGCTTTGTAATTTAGATTATTTTTGGTTACTGGATGAAACGTAATTAATGCAATCTTTTTATTGGTTTTAATATTTAATCTTTTAAGTAGACTTTTTTTCGAATAAAGTTTTGTGCTATAAATATTATCCATAGTTAGAGCACCAACATTAAATACATTTTTAGGATTCTCACCTAATTGAATAACTCTTTTCTTATAAACAATATGAGAAACAAAATGAAAATTTGATAATTTAGTTATAGCATGTCTCAATCCATCATCAAAAGCTCCATATGTCAATTCTCCTCCATGTAAGTGTGCAATCTTTATATTTAATAAATAAGAGGCTAAAGCAAAACAAAATACCTCATATCTATCTCCTAAGATAATTATTAAACTCGGATTGGCTTTATTTAAGATTTTAAAATAATCTACTAATGATTTTGATAAATAATGAATAATATCTTTTAAATTTGTTTTTTTTAAATTAACTCTTGATCTATGATCTATCTTTATTTTATCCTTAAAAATATGTTTATAAGTATTTCCAAAGGATGGTGAAAAATGTTGTCCTGCTGCCGCAAGTTCAACTGATGCATATTTTTTTTTACTTATTTCTTTAATTAGAGGTTTAAGAATGCCATAATCTGCTCTACTTCCAGTAAAAAAAAGAATTTTCTTTTTCATTATAAATTATAAAGATTTGACTTATATAATTTTGAATTCTCTGATATTTTGAACCATTCAATAGTTTCTTTTAAACCTTGTTTGAAACCCTCTTTATTTGCAAATTTTGGTTGCCAATTCAAAATTTCTTTAGCTTTATCATTTTTAGACAGTAAATGATTAACTTCACTTTTTTGAGGTCTTAATCTAGTTTTGTCAACGTCAACTTTAATTTCTATATTGGTTAATTCTGAAATATACTCTATTGTTTCTGCAATTGTAAAAGCTACACCTGTTCCCAAGTTAATCACTTCTCCAATACATTTTTTGTTACCAATACATGAAGTAAATCCTGAGACAGTATCACTTACATAAGAGAAATCTCTTTTGGTGGAGGTATTACCCATTTTAATAGTTTTTTCTTTTTTTAATGCTTGAGTTATAATTGTTGGTATTGCGGCCCTCAAAGACTGTCTTGGACCAAAAGTATTAAATGGTCTTATTACAGAAATTGGCAATTCAAAGGATCTATAATAAGATAAGCATAATTGATCAGCTGAAATTTTTGTTGCAGCGTATGGAGATTGTGCATTTAAGGGATGTTCCTCATCTATTGGTGAATATTGAGCGCTCCCATATACTTCACTAGTAGATGTATTAACAAAAAGTTCAATACTTGAATTTTTTAGCACTTCTAACAAATTTAGTGTTCCAATGATATTAGTAGATATATAACTTCTTGGTGAAACATATGAATATGGAATTGAAATTAATGCAGCTAAATGAAAAATAATGTTAACATCTTTTGTGATTTTTCTTATAAGATCATGATCACAAACATCGCCAGAAATAATTTCTATATTATTTTTTATTTTCTCATCTAAAGAGTCTATCCAACCCCAAGAATTATCAACATTATAAGGAACTAAAAGTTTCAAATTATATCCATCTTTAAACAATTTTTCTACTAAATGGGATCCTATAAAACCTGCAGCACCTGTAATAAATATTTTTTTACTCATTTTACTTTTTTTCTAAATCTTTTTTTAATTCGTCATATTCTTGTATTTTTTTTTTCATAAAATTTATTGTAAGTTTTATTTTATGAGCAACTCCCTTAGGTGTAAGAATATATAAATAATTATTTTTAGAGTGATGATTAAATCTATTAGGATTACTTTTAAAGTTTTGTAATTTAACAAAACCTTTTTTTTTTAAACTATTTAAACAATAATTGAGTTTACCTAAGCTTAAGCCTAAATCTTTAGCTAAAACACGCTGATTTAAATAAGCATTTTTATCAATTTTTCTTAAAATATTAAAGTGATCTTGATTATTTTTCATTTTTGTTCAATTATTGAACAATATATCTATAATTCGATTTGTAAAGAAAAAAAATAAAAATTTGTTCAATTAATGAACAAAAAAAGGTGACAAACCATAATTTAAGATTTATTCTTAAAAATAAAAACTGAAATAAATTATTAACTAAATCAATTAAAAAAATTGAAATTTTATTACAAATTATTAATTGGCGTAGTAATTTTTATTTATTTTGAATTCAAAAAAATAAAAAAAATTTATAACTATATTAAATACTTTTTAGATACATTTGATTTTTTAAAACTTTTAAGATTTAAATTTAAAATAAATGAACATTCTTTCAAAAATAAATACCTCAGAAAATTTTTAATTCTTAATAAAAAAAAAAATAAAAATAATATTGAAAAGTTTCATGTAAAGAAAAAATATATTTTAATTGAAAGTTTAATTAATCATCCAATATATACTTTAAGCTCATCCATAATAGCAAACACACTAAGTAAAAATTATACATTGATTGGGTTAATTCGGTTTGGTGATATTAGATCCAAAGAAATAATGAAAAGTTATGGTGTCAAAAAATTTATCACTATTAATAATTCAAATTTTTTTTTAAGGTTATTTCATTTCTACGAAAGTATTATAATTCTATCTAAATTGAAAAACTTTGATGATTTAATTAATTTAAAAATAGATCGTTTAGAAATTGGGAAATCAGTTTATGAACATTATACTAGATTTGTCGGAAATTATCCAAAAAAAGTCGATTGGAAAATCATTTTATTTTTCTCAGAAAGTTTATTTTATCAAAAAAAAAGTAGAAGAATTTTAAATAAGTTTAAACCATCTTATTTAATTCAATCTGAACAAATGTTTATTCCTCATAGAATTTTATTTCAACAAGCTCTTAAATCTAAAACTAAGATTATTTGTAAAAGTCATGTAAATAATGCATGTGTTAAGCTCTATAAAAATTTTAGTGAAAAAAATATAAATAGACTTAAAATTTCAAAAAAATTATTCAGTCTTTTAAATAAAAAAAATCATAAATCAATTTTATCAAAAGCAAACAATATTTATTTTTCGAAAAAAGAAAATAAACAGATTGGCAAAGAGTCAGATGTCATTAATAATAGAAAAATTCAAAAAAAAATTGAAAAATCTTTTAAACTCAGAGAAGCGCATGTAAAGGAAAATTTTTTAAAGTATCTTGATTTAAGTTCTTCAAAGAAAACAGTTTTAATTTTATCGCATGAATTGACAGATGGTACTTTTGCAAATTCGTGGAATATTTTTAAGAATGATCAAATTTGGTTGGAAGAAACATTGAAAATTATAAAAAAAATTAAAAATATAAATTTTATAATTAAACCTCATCCTTCTGAAAGTTTTTACAAATCGAAAATTTCTACAGAAAAAATATTTAGAGAAAATATTTCAAAAAAAAATAGTCACATAAAACTTTTTTCGATTGAACAAGATATAAACTCAATCTTTAGATATATAGATGTTGTAATTAGTTCACACGGATCGGCTGGATATCAATATCCCGCATATTCCATTCCTGCAATTATTTGTGGGGATACTCCTTTTTCAGACTTAGGCTTTAATATTCAGCCTAAAAACTTTTCAGAGTATAAAAAAACATTATTTAAACTAAATAGAATTAATAAACTTGATGTAAAAATTGCGAATAAGGCTAAAGCTTTTTGGTTTGTATATAAAAATATCACTAGAGTTAAGATGCCAACTATACATTTTGAAGATATTTCAATGAATTATAATGCTATTAATTTTTGGAGAAAAACTTATGAAAATTTGAAAAATTCACAAAATTTCAAAATAAAAAATGATTTTGAAAATTTTTTAAAATTACAAATTAAAAAAAATAACTCTAATATGTTAAATCATAATTTGCTTAAAAACTTAAAAGACCTAAAATTTTAAAAATCTGATTTAAACCTAATCCATATCATTTTTTAAATAAGATAAGTAAATTAATATTTAGGAGCTAGTCGGGTAATACCAACTACTCTACATTTTTTTGATTTATTTGGATTGGACTTATGTATTAAATTTCCATCAAAAATTAGTAAATCTCTAATTTTAAGTTCAAAAATAACATGCTCATAAGAATTAATTAATTTATCTATGTTTTTTGGAATTATGCTCAAAAATCCTTTTTTTTCTTTTATAAAATGATTTTTTTTAATTCGGTTTATTTTATGAGTTTTTGATAATGCGCTCATTGCACCATTTTCTAAGTTTGCATTATTGTAAAGTGGAAAATGAAAATGCAGTGTATCTTTATGATCTAAGTAATAATTGTTCTCTTGATGGAAGTTGTAAACCAATCTTTTATCTTTTGGTGGTCCCGGTAATATAAATTGACCTAAGTTTATTGATGTCTTTGATTTAAAAATTTTTTTACAAATGTCATCAAATTTCTTTATTAACATTAAATGTGATGTTATTTTTCCTGCTGTTGTACAAAGTTTATAAAGTTTATCTTTATCTTTTTTATGAAGCTTAATAATTGCTTCCTGAAATTTTAGATTACAAAATGATTTAGATAAATTATCTAAATCGTTTTCAATTTTTTCATCTCAATTTTTGAAAAAGCATTTTTAATATTGACCCACCCATATTTATTATATTGTGATACTGTCTCATTTGATGATTTGTAGCTTTTAGAATATTTAATTTTTAATAAGTTTTTATTTTTCATTTGGTTTTTGTTGATACAATTGCAATATCCCCATCGCCGTATAAAACCTGCGATATGATATGATCATAATGAAAGTACATTGGAGCAACTAATTCTCTAATATTATTGAATTTTACTTTTTTTTTTATTCTATATGTTTTTTTTAAACCTAATTTGCTTAAATTTCTAATTAATTTTTTTTCATCATATTGATAATAATTTGGTGATAAAATTCTATCTTTCATTGTTAATCTAAAGTCTTCATCAAAATATTGTAATAAAAATTTTAGCAATTTTGCACCTTTTGAATTCAAATTTGAGTTAAAAAAGTTTTTATACTTCGAAGCTTTATTGTACATAACTTCATTTAACAATTTTTTTACTTTGGGATCTTTTTTGTATTGAGGTATTATAACCTGATACATAATTTTTGGAATTAAACCTCCATCTCCCTGAACCACAATGTGAGTTTTGCCTCCTTTTTTTAAAACTCTGTGTACTTCTTTAAATCCTTTTTTATCATTATCCATATGATGAATTACACCCTGGCATAAGACAAAATCAAAAAAATTTTTTTTAAAAGGTAATTTTTCAAGGCTTCCAACATGTAATTTGAATTTACCTTTGTATTTTTTTAAATTTTGATTAATAGGTTTAAAAATATGCTTATGCATATCCATTAAATGAACTTCTTTTGCGCCCATATTTAACAAATTTAATGCGCCCGCGCCTGTGCTACCACATCCTAGATCGGCACATATCTTATCTTTAAAAAAGTTTTTGGGTAAT
>ENA-UOXV01003406-UOXV01003406.1-marine-metagenome-genome-assembly--contig:-NODE-3406-length-19371-cov-8.734572_pt1 | contig 19371 bp, 25 predicted proteins | sample MGYA00238165_ERZ766961 | MGnify/ENA primary metagenome ERZ766961 (study PRJEB28924, sample SAMN03173240) | marine metagenome | biome: Marine; feature: Water; material: Subsurface seawater | place: North...
ATTTATTTAATATTAAATTATCTAGTAACGGAAATTTTTAAAAAAATAGAAAAAAGATACTCTATTATTTAATTTTTTTCTTCGCATATCTACCAAAATTAAAAACTAAAAGTAAAAATAAGATTAAAAAAGGAATAAACCAAAGAAAAAAATCGTTAGAGCTTGGCTGGAAACTAATATCTTCTCCATAAATTTTTGATAACTGATCTTTGATATTTTTTTTTGAAAATCCTTCGTCAAACTTCAATTTAATCTGCTCTCTCAAATTTTGAGCAAACACCGTTTCTGAATCATAAATACTTTGCCCATCACAAACAAGACAACGTATAGTTTTATAAAAATCAATTCTTGTCTGATCTTCAGCGAAAAGATTGAGTGGAAGCAGCAGAAAAGTTAGGCATAGCAGTCTATAAAAACTCTTCAATGTCGTCTCCAAATATAGGTCCTTGTACCTTTTTGTAAATTACTTTGCCGTCAACAAAAAAAGTTTCAGGAACTCCTATCAAGCCAAGTTCAAAGGCAATATCACCTTCATCTCGAATTATGTATTCGAATGGATTGCCATGAGCATTTAACCATGCATTCAAGTTGTTCTCGTCATCTCGAAAATTAACACCAATGATAATAACGCCTTTTTCTCTTAATTTCATGAATGTAGGATGTTCGGCTAAGCATGGCGCACACCATGAAGCAAAAAAATTTACCAAATATTTTTGGTTGTTAAATTTTTCACCTATTGCTTCTTTTTTAAAATAACTTAATTCTTCAAAAATTAAGTCAGGTAAATCGGGCATAGGTTTCTTAACTGAAGTTTTCACATTCCCTAAATTAGTAATAATCACCAATGCAATTAAAAATAATACAATTGGTATAATTAAGACTTTTATTTTATTCATACTTATTTTTCCTAAAAATTGATAATCCTATTCCTAAAATAAGTAGCATAGTGGAGAGCCAGAGTAAATTAATCAAAGGTTTGTACACGACATTTAAAATTACATTACTCTCTGTAATGCTGGTGATAGTTGAATAAAAATTATCAAAATAATAGCTTTTTTTAGACACTTCAGTTGTTACTTGTCCGGAAGGTTGATAAATATTTTTAGAGGGATTTAATTGAATCATATTGCCTGATTTATTTATTGTTACATCAACTTTAATTTTTTGATGATTACTAAAAGAGCTCTCATGGATATCATTGAGAGTTATATCAATGGAACGGTTTAGAGATTGTGTTACTTGAGAGTTTTTTGAAAATTCAATATTATAATCTTTATCAAATTGCTCAGTAAACACGGCTGCTAAAATAAATACTGCTATGCTTAAATGTGCTAACCACTGACTTACAAAAGAAATATTTTTTGCTTTAAATAGAGCTGGGATAGTGAAGAGACTTACGGATAATATAGGAAAACATAATACAGCAGCTATAGTAAAATACATATTACTCCAAATCAAAAATGCTAATAAACCAATAACAATGGACGCAATAACTGCTGCCCATAAAGATTTATAATTAATAGTACTTTTACCCCAAGATAATTGAGGTGCTAGTGCCATTAATAAAATTGCTGGAGCTAATAAAATATTAAAAGTGACATTGTAATATGGAGCTCCGACAGATACCTGTTTTTGATAAATAATTTCTGTAAAAAGAGGATAGATAGTTCCAATAAATACAGTCAGAGCAGCACTAATAAAAAATATATTATTAAATAATAAGAAACTTTCTCTACTTAAGAGGTAGAACTTATCCTGATTAAAGAGCTTGACGCTTTTAATATTCAAATAGACAGCAAAAGATAAAAGATAGGCAACTATTGCTAGAAGGTACATGCCTCTTAAAGGGTCACTAGCGAAGCTATGAACAGAAATAATTAAATTAGATCTTACTAAAAAAGTACCAAATATAGCCGCTATAAAGGCATAAAGACATAAATTCAATGACCAGATTTTTAGTTCATTTTTCTTTATTGAGACTGCAGTTGAGTGAATGATAGCTGTTGTCAATAGCCATGGTATCAGGGAAATATTTTCAACAGGATCCCAAAACCACCATCCGCCCCAACCCAATTCTGAGTAAGCCCAGTATGATCCTAAAACAATTCCTAATGTCAAAAAGAACCATGAAATTTTTGACCAAATTAAAATTGTTTGAAAATGTTTTTTATCAAAATTTTGAGATGACAAAATATAAACCGCAGTAGAGAAAGGAATAATAAGACCTATATATCCTAAAAATAATATAGGGGGATGAATAACAAATAAAAAGTGCTGCAAAACTGGATTAAGGCCCATACCTTGATGATTAGCAGTTACTTCATAATAGATAAAAGGATTAGAGCTTAAAATGACATAAAATAAAAAACCAACTTCAATGAGTAAAATATTTCTAATAATATTTTTATGATTTTTATTTCTTATAAGAAAAAAAAGTAAATATAAATTAATAATAAATATCCATAATAAAATTGAACCTTCATGACTGCCCCATGCTGAAGCCATCTTGTAAAATATAGGATCATCTATAAATGAATTCATAGACACATTAAGAATTGTAAAATCAGATATTATAAAACCTAACATCAGCACTAGAAAAGGAATACATCCGGTTATTCCAATTAGTCTAATAGTAATCGAACTAAAAAAACTTGGAAATCTATTATGTAAAAATAAGAAAGATAAGACTAAAAATAAATTAAAATAAATAAAAATTTGTCCAGTTAGTAATAGCAATCAATCTCCTCTCCAAACGCCTTCAGACTTCATCTTATCAATAGTGCTCTGTGGCATATAATTTTCATCATGCTTAGCGAGCACAGTATTTGCCATTAAAATATTATTTTTGTATATACCCTCTACAATAATACCTTTATTTTCCTCAACTAGATTAGGTAATGTTTTTTTAAATATTACAGAAATAGAAATCTCTTGCTCATCTATTATATCAAAGTACCAAATTGTATTTTCTAATTTAAGAGAATTTTTTTTTAATAATCCTCCAACTCGTATTAGTTGTTTGTCATCAATGTCTAATCCCTGCATTTCTGATGGAGAATAAAAAAAAGATATTTTATCTTTAAGAGCGTAACTAATAAGATAAATGGCACTTGAGAAACAAACAAAGATTATAATAAAGAATATAAGTCTAGTTTTTAGTCTGGAATTTATTTTCTGGAATTTCACTGATCTTATTTAATACACTTTTCTTAATATTCAGAATTATGATCGTTGTCACAGTGGCCAAAATTGCAAAAAAACCGTAACATATCAACACCAAATAAAGACTATTCATTAAATAGTTTCATCCTTTCATAACGTCTTTTTTCAATAATTGTTATAAAAATATTAGCAATCCAATACATGCATAGGGTTAAAACACAAAAAAAGCTAATCATTAGTGTCAATAAATAAATTCCCGATAAACTTGGTCCACCAACTTTGAATACACTAGCTCCTTGATGAAGTGTCGTCCACCAATTTACTGAAAATTTTACTACCGGAAGATTAACTAATCCAATAACAGCCAAGATAGCTGCAGCAAAATCAGACTTTTGAAAATGTTCAAATGAATTTAAGACTAAAAAATGTCCTAAATAAATGAAAGTTAATATCAACATTGAAGTTAATCTGGCATCCCAAACCCAAAATGCTCCCCAAGTTAAATATCCCCATATAGATCCAGTAAACAACACAGTCAAACTCATCAATAGGCCAATAGGAGAAATAGATCTTGCGATAGTAAATGACGTAGGAGATTTAAACACTAATCCAATAATACTAGCTGTACCCATAATACCAAAAAACATGAGAGATAACCACGCGGCAGGAACATGAATAAACATAATTTTAAAAGATACCCCTTGATAGTAGTCATTTTCAATAAATACAATCATCCCCAAAGAAATAACCAATAGGCCTAGGAATGAAAAAAGTAATATTTTTTTATATCGATCTAAAAAATCACTGATATTTTTTGGATTAAGGACAATCATTTACATAGATAATTTTTTTAAAGCAAAACTAGTTAATAAAGGAGAAAAAGCAAGATTTAATAGAAAGTATGCCAAAAAGAATAAGTAGGAATTTATATTTCCTAAATCCATATCTATTGCACCAATCGAGAATATTAAAATAGGAATAAATAAAGGTAACGTGACAACACTGGTTATAGCAAGCCGATTACTTTTTGAGTTTGCAATAGAGGCTGTAATGGAAGATATAAAAACTAAACTTAAAAGAGATAAAGCCGCCAAAATGTTAATTTGCCAAAAAATATCAAAATCAATCGATAGTATCAGAAATACAATAGGTGAGGTTATTAAGAAGAAAATGACTAAATTTAAATAAATCATCAAATTTTTAGTGAGAACAATTAATTCTAATGCAATAGGAGACATCATATACTGCTGAATTTTTGGATCGCTAAAGTCTTCTAAGTACACTTTTTCAACTTTTGTTATTACTGTTAAAAATAATAAAATCCAGATAACTGTCATAGAAATTTTGTTGTCAACCTGAATATAACGCAAAGCTAATCCAAATATAGAGGAGGCAATGATAATAAAACAAAACAAAATAAATGACTGAGTACTTTTCATTAACATGAGTTTAAATTCCTTAGATAAAAGTAATAAAAAATTATTAATCATGATAATTCAAATTCTTTCATGTCTCTAATATGAGGTATAATATGTGTTGCCATTATTATTATTCCGTGTTGATCTCTCTTCATTGATATAATCTTTGTTAGCTTACTAATAGTTTCATCATCCAATCCATTAAATGGATCGTCTAATATCCATACTGGTTTATTGATCAGTAAAAGAAGTAACATTCTCATTTTTCTTTTTTGTCCATAAGAAAACTTATGAAACTTTTTATTCATATCAATACGACCAAATAAATATTCAATACTCTTATGAATTGATTTTTGATTGGGTGTAACGCAATTCAAGCTTAGCCAATAATAAATATTATCTAAAATAGAAAGGTCTTCATAAGCAAAGTTTTCTTCTCCAACAAATATAAAATTTTTAGCAGAAAGCGTAGGATCAATAGGTTTTGAAAAATATTCTACTGTACCTTCTAGTGGTTCTAAAAATCCTGCAATGCAGGAAAGGAAGGTAGATTTGCCAATTCCATTAGAACCTTTTATTAACAGCACCTCAGAATTACTTACAGATAAATTTATATCTTTTAAGACGAGTTTATTACCACGTGCAAAGGAGAGATGAGATACGTTTAACATAAAAAAAGCGGGTTATTATAACCCGCTTTTAAGTGAACTTCTAAAGAATTAAAACTTAAAAAGTTATCTTCTTTTTTTCTTAGCTGCTTTCTTCTTCTTAGGTGCAGCTTTTCTTTTTTTAGGTGCTGCCTTCTTCTTCTTAGGTGCAGCTTTTTTCTTCTTAGGTGCTGCCTTCTTCTTCTTAGGTGCAGCCTTTTTCTTCTTAGGTGCTGCCTTCTTCTTCTTAGGTGCAGCTTTTTTCTTCTTAGGTGCTGCCTTCTTCTTCTTAGGTGCAGCTTTTTTCTTAGTAGCTTTTTTCTTCTTAGGTGCCGCTTTCTTTGCAGCTGGTCTTTTCTTAGGTGCCGCTTTTCTTTTCTTAGTTGCAGCCTTTTTCTTTTTTGCAGCCATTATAGCCTCCTTATTTATCTTACTAATTAATTAGTAACGTGCGAATATTAATTATTCACAATCTAATAAAAAGATTAAAAAAAGATTTAACTATGTCAACCTCTTATTTGTTATAGTATTTTTAAAAAAATGAGCTTTGTAGAAATAATTTTAGGTCCAACCAATACTGGAAAAACATTTTATGCGTTTGAACAAATGTTTTCTTATAAAAATGGCGCTTTTGGTTTCCCTTTACGCCTTTTAGCAAGAGAAAATTACGATAAAGCTTGTAAATTACATTCCGTTGATGAAATTGCATTAATTACCGGCGAAGAAAAAATTATTCCTAAAAATGCAAAATATTTTTTTTGTACTGTCGAATCGATGCCAGAAATAAATTTTGATTTTATTTGTGTGGATGAGATTCAACTAACATCAGACTATGAACGTGGACATATATTTACACAAAAACTTTTATACGTAAGAGGAGAGCACAAAACTATTTTTTTAGGTTCCAGTGTCATGGAAAATTTAATACATGAATTAATTCCCGAAGCAGAAATTAAATTCAAAAATAGATTTTCTCAATTAAGTTTTATAGCTAATAAAAAAATTCAAAACATCAAACCTAGATCAGCAATTATTGCATTTAATTTAATAGATTTATATGAAGTTGCAGAACAAATAAGAATGCTTAAAGGAGGTGTGGCTCTTGTAGTTGGTGCGCTAAGTCCCAAAACACGAAATGCACAAGTTAAGCTATATGAAGATGGGGAAGTGGATTATATCGTTGCCACTGACGCAATTGGTATGGGATTAAATTTGGACATTACCCATGTTTATTTTACTAGTTTGGAAAAATTCGATGGAAAATATGTCCGCCCATTAAACGATTTAGAAATCGCACAGATCGCTGGCAGAGCTGGTAGATATACAAAGGCAGGTTTTTTTGGATCTACATTAAATGCTAGATTTAACAACAAAGAGTCTGTAGACAATATACAACTTAATAAATTTGAGCCTGTAAAAAAAATCTTTTGGAGAAATCCGCTTCTCTCTTTTAAAACACCTTATGACTTAATTAGGTCATTAAGAGAAAACCCCCCTCATGTAAAATTAATTTTAAAAAAAGATGCTGCTGATCAAAAATTTTTAATGAAATTTTTAGGTGATTACAAAAAAAAATACCCAATAGAGAATCCTGAGCAACTAAAAAATTTGTGGGACGTTTGTAGAATTCCAGATTTTCAAAATATATCTGATGAAAAGCATTTAATTTTGCTAGCTAGTGTTTATGGAGAGTTGTCTGTTAACAACTGGAAACTCACTGAAAATTTTCTAAGTTTTAATATAAAAAAATTAGAGGACTACAAAGGCGGAATTAACGATTTAATATATAATTTAAATGAAACTAGAACTTGGCTCTATATAACTAATCATAACAAATGGTTAAATAATTATAATTGGATAAATGTTGTTGAAGAAATTGAAAACAAACTTTCTGATGAGATACACAATAGTTTATTACAAAAGTTTGTTGATAAAAATCAAAGTGCTATTGTTCAAAACTTAAATCTTAGTTCAAAGAACATAAATATTGATGATAGTGGATATATTTCAATAAAAAAAGAGATTATTGGAAAATTAGAGGGGTTTAGATTAGTATTTTATGATAAATTTAAGTCGATATTAAATGAAAATTATAAAAAAATTATTACTGAACAAATATCACCTAAGATTTTAATGAACATAGAAAACTTTATTGCTGCTCCCGACGATAGTTTAAAAATATCATATAAAGAAAATACTGGAGGCGTATTTGATGGCATGTTTATAACTTGGGGCGACGATAATATAGCTGAAATTATCAAAGGTGACTCATTACATAGACCACAGTTTAATTTATTGCTAGATGAAAAGATTATCCAGACAAATGAAATTGATAAAATCAAAATCAAAATTCATCAATGGATTCAAAATACCATTGTTAATAGAGTAGACTTATCCATAGAACTAGAGAACATAAATACAACATCAGATGAAAGAACATTTGCATTTTCCCTCATAGAAAATAATTTTAATTTTTATAAAAAAGGTATTTTAGATGATTTCAAAAAAATTGATGAAAATAACAGAAAGAAGATTCATGCTCTTAACTTTAGACTAGGAAAAAATACAGTATTTAATTCAGAGTTATTGAGACCAGAATTAATGAATATCAGATTTGCTTTATGGAGTATATTTTATGAGGTAAAGTACAAATTATCTGATTACATACCTCGCGATGGAAATTCTACAATAGTCTTTAAAAACAATAATAAAGATTTGTTCACTTATCTTGGTTTTTATAAAGAACTAGATGTTTTAATTAGGTTTGATGTTTTTAATGAATTTGAAAAAACTTTGTTCAAAAGAGACAGTAGAGGTCCATATGCTTTACCTATAGATCTTTCTAATCTTCTTGGTATTAAAAAAGATAAGCTAGTATCAATACTCTCTGAAAGAAATATGCAAATTCTTCCTATGGGAGAAAATGATCATATGATATTTAAAGCACCACTAATTAATAAAAATAACTTCAAAGAAAAGAAGAAAACTAAAAAAGCTGTTTTCAATCCAAAACAGGAGAAAAAAAGTAAAAAACTATTTAATAACCCTTTCAATGATTTGACAAAATTTAATGTTTAAAGATCTTAAAAATTTCTTCTCTAAAAAAGAGACACCAGAAACGACTGACAACTCTACTAATAGTGCTGTTTTGAGAATAATATATGAAATTATTGCTGCAGATCATGTTATTAAGGACGAGGAAATTGCTATTACTGTTGAATTACTTAAAAAATACTTTGATTACGATGAAAATCAAACTTCTGTTGATTTATTTAAACTAAAAGAAGAAAACTTTTTCAATACGGATTTAACTAAAATTACATACAGGTTAAAAAATGCTTTAGCTTACAATGAGCGCATTAATATCATTAAAGTTTGTTGGCATGTATTACTTATAGATAACAATGAAGATGTACTAGAAACCGCTACAGTGAGAAAAATTTCAACTTTATTAGGTATTGAAGATAAGGATTTTATCAGTATAAGAAACAATATAAGAGAGATCTAATGACTTATCTTGTTAATGATAAATGTATTAAGTGTAAGCATATGGATTGTGTTGAAGTGTGCCCTGTTGATTGTTTTTATGAAGGGGAAAATATGCTAGTGATTAATCCTGATGAGTGTATAGATTGTGGTGTTTGTGAACCAGAGTGTCCAGTTGAGGCAATTATTCCTGACACAGTTGAAGATGCAAATAAATGGTTAGAAGTAAATACAAAATACTCAGAACTATGGCCAAATATTGTAACAAAAAAAGAGCCTCCAGCAGATGCAAAGGATTGGGAAAATGTACCAAATAAATATGAAAAGTATTTTAGTGAAAAAGGTGGAAATAAATGATTAAAAAAACAAAAAAAACAACAAAGAAAAAAGTAGTAACCAAAAAGGCAGTAACCAAAAAAGTAGTTACAAAAAAAACAATTAAAAAAAAATCTGTTGTTAAAAAAGCTGCAATTAAAAAACCTAAGTCTCCTTCCAAACCAAAAGTTGTAAAAAAAACAACTACCAAAAAAGCTGTAAAAAAAATAATTAAAAAAAGAATTATAAAAAAAATTCCTATACCTAAACCGGCTAAAATAAAAAAAATTATTGTAGCTCAAGAATTTAAAGCCGGAGATAACATTGTTTATCCTACTCACGGTGTGGGAAGAATTCTAACAGTTGAAAAGTTTCAGTATGATTTGGTAGAAGAACAATTATATGTTATTCAATTTTTTCAGGACAAATTAACAATTCGTGTTCCATTTAGTAAAGTAAAACTTATCGGTCTAAGAGACATTACAAGCAAGCCAACTATGGCTAGAACACTTTCTAATCTAAAGCAAAAACCAAAAATTAAGAAAGCGATGTGGAGCAGAAGAGCTCAAGAATATGATCAAAAAATTAATTCTGGCGATATCAGACTCCTATCTGATGTTGTTAGAGATTTGTTCAGAAAAGATGATCAAACAGAGCAGTCTTATAGTGAGAGACAAATGTTTCAGGTAGCCTTTGAAAGATACACAAGAGAATATGCTATTTCATATGCTATTAAATTTGAAGAAGCTTCTGAGAAGATACTAGAAATATTAAATAATAGATAACTCTATGAGTTTTCTTCTGGTTCTTTATTTGCAGATATATCAATTGTAATATCTTCGTTTAAGTCTTCAGCCTGAGTTGTTTCTGAGTCTTCTTCGCTAGGTGTTTCTTCAATTAAATCCTTAAGTTCGTCGTTTTCTTTGACGTTTTGTGTTGGATTTGCAACAACACCTGCTCTTCTACCTCTTTTAGGCTTATTAATATTAACAGCTTGTATAGTCTTGCCACAAGATGGGCATTCAAGCTCATCTTGATGAAAATCATAATATTTAGCTGCACAAAGTGGGCAAACTCTTTTATGTCCGATATCTAACTGTTGTTCCGCCATTGAGGAATTTTTATACATTATTATTGTAATTTAAACAAATTTTTAATAAGTTAACGCTTCATTATGGCAGTACCAAAACAGAAAGTCTCTCCTTCAAGAAGGAACATGAGAAGGTCCCACGACCGAGCAATTTCTCAATCGTTTATTGAAGACAAAAAATCAGGCGAATTACGTAGACCTCATCACATAGATTTAAGCACAGGTATGTATCGAGGAAAACAAATTATTGTTAAAAAAGCCAAAAAAGTAGATGAAACTTCAGCTCAAGCTGATAATACCACTATTGAAGCTCCTGACTCTAAATAACTAACTCTTTAAATACTTACCTATATTTTCGTTATTAAATCCCGCTTGGAACAATTTTTTCCTAAAGTTTAATTCATCATCTATTTTAAGTTTCTTTTTTTTTACAAAATTGACTAATAAATCAAATTCTAAATCAGGATTTTCAAATATTACATTACTTAAAAATTCATCGACATCATTCTTTTCAAATCCTTGCACATAAAATTTATTTTTCATTTTATTAATAGAGAACATCGATCGACAGTAATAATTAAATAAAGATTCTAAATAATGCTTTTCATTTAAAATTTTAAGTTCAACTAGTCTTTCAATGACTTGCTCGATAGCATCCCTTAATTCTTCATCGCTAACCTTATATTTATAAGAGTACCTTTTACTTTTTATTTTTTTTTCTAAATGTGTCGCCAGTTTCTTTTTGGTAGCAGGATATCTTCCTAAATAGCTTATTGATTTATTAAATAAAAATTCATCCAATTCCATATAAATGATATTTTATCTTCTAATTTAAAAATCAGTTAGTAAAATAAATTTATTAATTTTAAACAAGCGCTCGTAGCTCAGTAGGATAGAGCACCAGATTCCTAATCTGGGGGTCACAGGTTCGATTCCTGTCGAGTGCGCCAAACTAGTTCTTAATCAACATATTTTCATGTTAACTTCTTATAGCTTAGCATAAATAACACATTTTTTGAATCGTTAGTGTGCATATAGTGTGCTGAATAGATTTATTAAATTCCTTTTTTAAGATTCATACAGAATCAAATCTTTGTAACCCAACATATATAGATTTAATTAATAAATTCGATAGAATAATCATATGATTAAAACTTTAAAATTATTAGTTTTTTTTAACTTCTTTGTTTTATATTCATTACCAATTAATTCTGCAGATTTATTTGATATAAATATAAATACTTCAACCAAGCATATTCAATCTTTTGCTCTAGTTGATACTGTATCAAAATCTCCCAGCGTTATAGAGATAGACGCAGAAACTGGAAATACACTTTGGTCATGGAATATTCCTGAGGATTATATAAAAAAACATAATTCTAAAAGGCCGATTTGTCAGGGAGCATCCCTTGAATTAAGACAAGATAATTCCTTCAATGTACTTATCCCACACTTTGGCGTTGTTAATGTTAAGAGAGATAAGAAGCATACCGTTTTAGTAAAAGACCAACATATCGACCATGCTGCGTCAGAGCTTGAAGATGGAAGTATTATCTTTGCAAGAGGATTTGTAGATAAATCTGAGCCAAGTTTCATGATTAAAAACTCAAAAAATAAAGTTACTTGGGAGTGGAGGCCTTCTGACTATTTTTCAACAAAAAAAAAATATGTACACCTTGACCAGACTTGCAAAAGTGCTGTGAAAAATAAATCTGAACTTAAAGAGGATTGGGCGCACGCAAATTATGTGGGTGTTTTAGATAACGGAAATTACTTACTTTCCATGCGTAATTTTTCTCTATTCCTCGAAGTTAAGCCTGATGGCCAAATTGTTCATGAAATTAATAAAGTTCCAGGTGTTCATCAGCCCACCCCTTATTTGGATGGTTATGTTGCAACTGATAGAAATTGTGGCAAGGAGTCTATTCGGGTTATTTCAGCTAACGGTTCACACAAAAAAATTTTTACAGGAGAATTCCTTACAGTAAGAGGTATTGAAAGAATGGCTGATGACCATTTTCTTATTACAAGCGCAACAACAATTTCTGAAGTATCTCTTGATGGAAAAATTCATTATAAGTCTCATCTTAAAGGGGTGGGAGCAGAGGAAGAAACAAAAGTCACAAGTCCTAAAAAGCTGACTAAAGTTGGTAAATGTGCCCCAAAAACTCTTTATCATGCTATTCCTACGTCATTTAAAAAATAATAACCCAAAATCAGATTCTAGATGTTATTCGCAAGAGTCGTACATGAGTAGTAAAAGAGACTGGCTATTAAAGAAGTTTCATGGTCATGAGCATAAAAGAGATAAATAATATATTTCCAATAACAAAAGCAATTATTAATTTCCAAATCCAGTGTAGTTTTTGAAAATATTTTTTCATGAACAAATTCCTTAATTATCTTATTACTACGTTTCTAACGCAATGTTCCTTTTAATATATATTTTAATATTTGAAAAGCTTGTTTTTGATCTGAGGCTACAGCAGCGGCAGAAGCATCTACTTCTTTAAGAGCATGTTGGTGATCTTCATTATGAATAACTATTATAGATTTATTAAGTGCTGCAGCATAACCTGCATCAAAGGCTGCATTCCATTGCTTATATTTTTCACCAAACTTAACAATTATCACATCACTTTCTTTAATGGCTTTTTTTGTTCGAATGGAATTAATACCAGCACCTTTTCTATCTTTCCAAAAATTTTTTTCTTCTACACCTAGAATTTCTACACCACAGTTATCTGACGCTTCGTGATCAGTAACAGGGGAAGTATAAGTGATATCTAGTTTTTCTTTTTCAGAAAGTTGAATTATTTCTTCTCTCCAATTACTATGAATTTCGCCCGCTAAATATACTTTCATTATTTATATCCCCTTATTATTTATAAAAAATATTTCTGAATTCACTTTCAAATAATATCTATTAGTCTTTAAATAACAACTATGCAAAATCAACATTTGAAGTTCTAAAAATTAATTAATATTAATAGTGAAAAAAAGGAGAAATCAATAATGATTAAGAAAATATTAGTACTTTTAACATTTACTTTATTTATCCACGGTTATTCACACGCTGATGATCATATGACACCAAACTCTTTCGCTGTTACTCTTAAAGTGCCCGAGGCAGATGTAGCTAAAGTAGAAGCTCTCTTACAAAGTCATCACCAGTTTATGCATGATAAACACTCACTATCTGGAGAAAATAGATTAAATTCATATTCAATAGTTAAAGGATATGAGGTTGTAGACATGACTGATCCTTCAAAAGGATTGACGGGAAATGTTTTTTATTTCTTAAGTGAACATTACGAAACACCTATGGGCCTTCAAATGCACGGCGAAGCTGGTGAAAATTGGAAGGATCTTTCAGAACTTCAGGCAATTATGTATAAATATCAAGTTGCTGTTGCATTCCCAGGTGAAGTTATTGCAAAGATGAATAGATAATCTATCCAAGTTAAAATTACCCACTCTCAATTTAAAAATCTTATGTTGTGGGTAAGAAAAATAAAAAACTTTAAACAATATTTGTTGCATATCATATACCTTGGTCAGTAATGATTACTTACCTAGCTCTTTTTGATGGAAGTTCTTGGACCGCCTGGATTTCAGTTGCTGTGATGTATGGTTTTACAATTTGGGGCGCTGTAGCAAAAACATAAATTATTAAATCGTTATAAATCTTTTACCGATTTCCATTTTTTAAAGAATTCTTGATTTTGACTATCCGAGATTACGTTTCCATACTCATCGCATTTACAGCCAAATATTCTTCCAGCTTGTAGAAGCATTCTTTTAAATTCATCATTTGTAAATCCCATAACTACATTTTCTGAAATACATCTAGCAGTAATATAATCAAATATTTCTAAATTTTTATTTCTCATTTAAGATATTAAAAATAGTTCTCATAATATTTACTTTTAAAGTGTTACCCCAAGAGGCGTGATGTATCAAAATAATAAACAAATAGTAGGTAGGCTGCTAAAGCCAAAATTAATCGAATTTTATTTTTAGGTTTTTTATATTTATCAGACTTGTGTTGTATTACAAAAAACATCGCAATGGCAATGATTGTCATTATTACCATAAACCAATTCATAATTATCTAAATTTAGTCAGGATATGATTGAAGAAATTATTCATTAGGATTTATAATAATAATCAAAAAAAGATTTAATTTTTAGTTTTATCGTGTAAAAAATCTAAAAGTCTGTCTAAGTATTTCTCATCAACATTGTAAGCCTGTTTATAATGTTCAATGCAGTATGGCTTAGTAGGAATATTTTCATCTCCACAGAAGTGAAAACCCTCTTTGAGGGGATCTCCAATGGGCCATTGGCACTTATTAAAATTTCCAGTTCCAACAATACTTTTCTTAAATTGAAATTTATCCCTTTTCTTAGTAGAAGAGACTTTTACTTCATTTTGAGTATGGATGTCAGTACTAGGTACTGTTTCTCGGTATATTGTTGAGGTGGTTTGCTGAACCGGTCCAGTTCTTTTTCTTGAATTCTGTCTTCTTTCCAGACCTAAACGGAACGCTTTTCCAATGACTGCATTCTTTGTAAAACCCAGTTGCTGCCCTATTTGGCTTGTTGCGACACCATCATCCCAAAGTTTTCTTAGACTTTCGATTTTTTGTGTATTCCAAGACATTTAATACCTCATATAGTTAATTTGTTAATAATTTATACTATATATAGTAGTAGTAATAAAGGTAAAAAAACAATAAAAATGTGAATAAATAATGAATAATCTTAACAATTTAGATTTTACTGAAATAAAAAACGTTATTTTAAGAGTTGATTTTAATGTTCCAATTGATCAAAACTTTATCATTCAAGATTTTACTCGAATTAGTAGATCTCGGGAAACCATAGAAAAACTTCATACAAATAAATGTAAAATATTAATACTTACTCACTTTGGCAGACCAAATTCTAAATTCGAAGAGAACTACTCTCTTAAAAATATTTACATACAAATCTCAAAAGAGTTAAACAAAGATATACAATTTATTTCCTATGATGAATTTCAAAGAAATAGCCTCTCAAAATTCCATGATGCAAAAGATGGTATTTTCTTATTAGATAACATCCGTTTTCTAGCTGGTGAAAAAGAAAATGATCCTGCTATGAGTGATGTATTTACTCAAAATATGAATTTGTACGTAAATGAAGCTTTTTCAGCAGCACATAGAAGTCATGCATCTGTAGACCAAATGGCTAAAAATATTCAATCTTGTCCAGGTATAAATTTTTTAAAAGAAATAGAAGCAATTGATAGTATAAAAAAAATTGACGGCAAAACTTTGGCCATTATAGGAGGATCCAAAGTCTCTACTAAAATTGAAGCTCTTTTATCTTTAGTTAAATCTTGCTCAAATATTTTTATAGGTGGTGCAATGGCAAATAACTTTTTAAAGTTTCAGGATTTCCATGTAAGTAATTCGTTAGTCGAAGAAAATATCGATATAAAGGTGAAAGCTATCTTGCATGAAGCTGAAAAAAATCAATGTAAGATTCATTTGCCTCAAGATGTTGTCATAGACTCTGGTCATGAAATTTTAGTTCAAGATTTAAACAATAATCATGATTTTAAAATCTTTGATATTGGCAGTCAGTCAATTAATACAATTAAAAATATTACTAAAGATTCTGATGTAATTTTATGGAATGGTCCTTTAGGTTTGATTGAAAATACAAAATTTTCAAAAGGTTCTGTGGATATAGCAAAATATTTATCTAAATCTCATTCTAAGGTTATTGTTGGTGGTGGAGATACTTTGCTTGCGCTAAAAATAGCACAACTAGACTCTAGTAATTATTATTTTGTGTCTACAGCAGGGGGAGCTTTTTTAGAAGCACTAGAGGATAAAGTTCTACCGGCTGTTAAAGCTTTAGTTATTCAATAAAATATTTTTTTAACAGCGGTATTTGCACAATAGTGAAGGCAATTGTGACACCCATAATTCCAAATACTTTAAAATTAACCCAAACATCAGTTGGATAATTTCTCCATACAATTTCATTTAAAACTGCTAAAAAAATAAAATAGCCTGTCCACATTTTATTGAGCATTGTCCAGCCTTGATCCTTAAGCTTTATGGATGAATTTAACATCATTTTCAATATTGGTTTATTTAAATAAGTGCTGATAATTAATGCTACAGCAAAAAGAGCATTAATTATTGTAGGCTTCATTTTAAAAAAAATTTCATTTTTAAAAAATAAGCTCAGACCACCAAAAATTACCAATATGACTGTACTTACAAGCATCATAGTAGATATTTTTCTCTCTTTAACATAAAGAGCTATAAGTGAGATAAGTGTTGCAATAATAACGGCAGCAATGCTGATATATAAATCTTTATCAGATTTATAATAAACGGCAAAAAATACGATTAATGGGAAAAATTCAAATAATTGTTTCATTTTAAAGTAATCTATCTAAGTATTTTTCAAATTCAAACATTCTTAATTCTTTTATGTCTTCGCCATATCCTTCAAAAACTATAGGAATATCGAAGTCATTTATAATGGTAAGCAAGGCACCATATTTCGCATTAGAATCAACTTTATTAATTATTAACCCATCAATAGATACATAACTTTGAAATCCTTCTATTATCTGTTTAGAGGCAAGACCAATATTTGCATCAAGAGTGAGTAAAGTTTTAATGCTTAAAAATTGATTTTGATTTTTTTCTATTATGTTAGATATTTTTTTTAACTCATCCATTAAATTTTTATTATTATGCTGTCGTCCTGATGTATCTACAATTAGAACGGAATTATCTTCTTTGAAATTGATAATACCTTTATAAACAACTGCAGCTGGGTCTTCCTTGTCAGTGCCCTTAAAAAAAGGTACATCCATTTTATTGGCAAAATGTTCAAGTTGCTCCATAGCCGCTGCCCTAAATGTATCTGCCGCAACAACAGATGGTTTTAAATTTTTTTCTTTAAGTAAATGAAGAAATTTTCCTATAAATGTAGTCTTCCCAGATCCATTATTCCCAATAATTAAATAAAGTGTATTAGGTTCAAAATTCCAATCAATATTATTTTGAGGGTTTAATTTTTTTTTAATATTTTTCTTTAATGCGTCTTTAATATCTAACTCTTGTGCCTCTCCAGAGAGAGTATCAATAATAATATCAGCAAATTTAGGTTCCACTCCATTTTCATACAATGCATCCTCCAATTCTGAGATCTCAAATTTTTTGGAAAAAAACTTTTTTAAGAAAAACATAAAGTATTTATAACTTTGTAAACACTATTCGCATTTAAATTATAATTTCACTTTGAAAAACAATTTCTGCTGGACCTGTGAGTAAGACAGTATCTTTTTGAATTGAAGTAAACAAATGAGAAGACTCTGTCTCAATTTTAATATTCTCTTTAGTAAATTTATTTATGAAAAGAGTATAGGCTGTAGCACAAGTTCCTGAACCACATGCCAAGGTATGACCTCCGCCTCTTTCCCAAAATAAAACTTTAATGTATGAAGATGATTTTTTTTCAACAAAAGTCACATTAGCCTGATTTTTAAATAATTTGTGACTAACAAGTTTCGGTCCTAAATCTTCAATTTTGATAGAGTTCAAATTCTTTACCAGTACTATGCAATGTGGATTACCAATACTAGCGCTCATAATTTTAATTAATCCTGGTATTTGTATATTTTTAAATTTTAGATCTTGAGTATTTTTATCTTCAATAAGAGGAATTTTTTTCCAATCTAACGAAACATCCCCGACATTGATTTGATATAAATTTTTAATTTTTTTTCCAGAATGCGTAAAATCATCAGACTTAATAACTGGGTTATGAATTTTTCTAACTTCCGTTAAGTATTTATAAACACATCTTAAGCCATTTCCGCAATTTTTAGCTTTAGATCCATCCGAGTTATAAAACTTAACTTGATATAATTCCTTATTTTTTTTGATTAAAATGATTTGATCACAGCCAATTCCAACTTTGCGATCACTCAAAAATTTGATTAATTTCTTAGATTTAGCAATAATATCAGTATTTTTATCAATAATAATGAAATCGTTGCCTGCCCCCTGAGCTTTAATAAAAGGTATTCTCATTTGGTTTCTATAGTGATATAAAAATACCCACTAATAAAGAAAAATTTGGTCGGTTGATGAGTTTCATTCACCGATCCTTTTTTTATTTTAAAATGCTAGATAACATAACAAATAAACTAACTGGAATTTTTAAATCACTCTCTAACAAAGGAGCGATTACTGAAAAAGACCTTAGTCTAACATTAAGAGAAGTGAGAGTTGCTTTACTTGAGGCTGATGTCTCATTGAAGGTTGCAAAAGAATTGGTAGCTGTTATTGAGCAAAAAGCTATTGGTCAAAAAATTATTGAAAGTGTTCAACCGGGCCAGCAAATTGTTAAAATTGTTAGTGATGAACTTACTTCAATCTTAGGGAATGATAACCATGAGTTAAACTTAAAAAGTAAGCCAGCTATTTTTCTTTTATGTGGTTTACAGGGTGCAGGTAAAACTACAACAGTTGCTAAGTTGGCTCACTATTGTCAAAACACTCTAAAAAAAACTGTTTCTTTAGTTTCAACAGATTTAAGAAGACCAGCTGCGATAGACCAGCTGCGTACCCTTTCAAAAGAAAATTTATTTCATTTTATCGAACCTCATAATGAAAATGTTACTGATATTGTTAAGCATGCGGTAGATCAAACTGAAAAACAACTATCAGATATTCTTATTATTGATACTTCAGGAAGAGTGAGCACCGATGAAGAATTACTTAAAGAATTAAAAACTATTTATGATTTGGTTACCCCTCAAGAAAATTTTCTAGTTCTTGATGCTATGATGGGTCAGCAGGCTTTGGAAGTGGTTGAGAATTTTAATTTAACAGCCCCATTAACAGGTTTTATTTTAACAAGACTTGATGCAGATCCAAGAGGCGGTGTAGCTCTTTCCGCAAAATACCAAACTGGATTACCTATTCGATTTTTCGGTTCAGGTGAAACTGTAAAAGATTTTGAAGTTTTTTATCCTGAGAGAATAGCGTCAAGAATATTAGGAATGGGAGATGTTGTTTCTCTAGTTGAAAAAGCACAACAAGAATTTGATGAAAAAGAGATGGAAACAATGCAAGCCCAAATGATGAGCGGGCAATTCAGCTTTAACGATTTACTTAAACAATTTCTACAAATGAAAAAAATGGGAGGTATGTCAGGAGTTATGTCTTACC
>ENA-UOXV01003407-UOXV01003407.1-marine-metagenome-genome-assembly--contig:-NODE-3407-length-19368-cov-5.764459_pt1 | contig 19368 bp, 18 predicted proteins | sample MGYA00238165_ERZ766961 | MGnify/ENA primary metagenome ERZ766961 (study PRJEB28924, sample SAMN03173240) | marine metagenome | biome: Marine; feature: Water; material: Subsurface seawater | place: North...
GGGGGGGGGGGGGAGGGTGAACATGGGAGCGAAAGGGAAGATGAGGACGACGTCGAGCTGCAGGACGCAGCGGAGACTGCGGGCTTGAACGATGGTATGGCACGGCTATCTGTGAACAGTGCATCGGTAGGCTCGCTCCTCGAGATCCCAGAGCGCGTCCCCGAAGGTCGCCCATCTCCGCCTCCAGCAGCCCTACTCATGATCACTCACGGTGTGCTTTATAGGAGCGTAGGGCAGCAGCTTGTTGCGCGAGGCTGAGCGGACTGTGGCAGGATGGGATGCGGACCCCGACTGGGAGCTGCGGGTGCGGTCGCGCGAGTGGTGGCTGGAGCACCGCGAGGCGTCGACCAACATGGATCAAGGAAGCCCTGACCGCCGCCTCTTACACGCGAGCGACATCGGCGCGGCGCCGTGGGTAGATGCGCTCATCGACGACCAGGGCGCGTCGGTGGCCGCGCGCAATGAGGCGCAGAAGCGCTGGACGCCGCTGCACCACGCGGCCGCGCGGGGCGCGTGCCGCACCATCAGCGCGCTCCTCGCGCGTGGCGCCGACCTGCACGCCATCGATGACGACAAGTCACCCTCCCCTTCCCCGTTCCTACGAACCCCCGCCCCTAAACCCTCGTCGCCTGCCCCCCACGGCCCTGCCAGGATGCCGCGCACGGCGGGCAGTCCATGATCCCGAGCACGAAGCCTAAACCAGGTGCACGGCGCTACATGTCGCGGCCGCCTACGGCCGCACCGCTGCGTGCGAGTGTCTCATCGGAGCCGGCGCGGTACTCCCCGTCCTGCGCGCGCTATGGCGGTGCGCCGGCCGAGGGCGGAGTGGCATCCAAACGTGTCTCGCGGGGCAGGAGCGGGACGCGCGCGACGCGCAAGGATCGACGCCGCTTGATTTCACCGTGGACTACAAGCGGCGAGAGACTGCGGAGGTGCTCCTGGCGCTTGGGTGCCTGGGGGGGCGGTACGACGCAGCGGACGCGGCCAAGCAGGCAGAGTGGGTTGTCGACCCGCTGTGGCCGCAGGGATACCGGCAAGACCTGCTCGCGGACTCGGACGAGGGCACGGGAGAAGGCTCCGACACAGGCGAGCTCGAGGCAGAGCTCGCACTGATTGGGGACAAGAATGCGGACGAGACACTCGCGCGCGCCCTTGAAATGCCCGAGCCGGTAGAGTCCTTGACCCTTTTTTTCCTCGCTGCCCATAGCTCCTGTCGTGCGTGCGCAGCATAGAGCGGAGGCCTGGCTGGAGAGCCAAGCAGAGTGGGGCGTGGTGAGTGCGCAGGAGTGGACGATGGGGGCGGGGGGCGAGGTGGACGAGGACACGCTTTTTACAGTGGAGGATGTCGAGGAGGCCGAGCGCGAGGTCCCTCCGCCTCTCCAGGCCTCCGCCGCTCATCCGGTGCTGGCGCGCGCGCCCTCAAATGCCGTTGCGGCCGTGTGCGGCATCGCTCGCTCAAGCCAAGAGCAGGTGGATGCGTGGATGGAAGAGAGGAGATTAGCGCGCGCCAAGGCCCGCAAAGCCGCCGCCGCCGCCGCCGCCTCCGCCGCGGGGACCGCGGTAGGCACGCACGCCGACGCGCACGCAAGGAGAGGGGGCGCTCCGCAGCTGCCTGACGCGGGACTGAGGGCGGGGCGAGCGGCAGGGCGGGTCGTCTGGAACGGAGGAGGAGGAGGGCACGCAGGCGCAGGAGCGTGTGCTCACTTCGCCGCACGACTCTGACAGCACGTCCGACTGGTCAGGATCGAGCGAAGCAGCGGGCGGCGGCAGACCCGCGCGAGCAGGAGCGGGAGGCGTCTCGCAGGGGGAGCGGCCATCCGGCTCGGATCTCTCCGAAGACTGGAGCGCCTCGTCCCGCTTATGACGCCGAATACTTTGTCGAGAAGCCTCGCGGTGACGCTGAACGGTGACGCTTGAGCACGAGTGAGATCGGGCGCTCTCCCCGCACTGCTCTGTGGCTATCCGCGCCATTCCCTTTGCTGGCCGCGGGGAGCGCTGTGAGCTCTGTCTATTGTCTAAAGGGTCCTTAGGATGGGGTAGTCTCCCGACAATCTGCCGTGCGGATGCGCCGCTGCTCCATGTATTACATTCAGGCGAGCAGCGCTGGACCGTGACCCACCGCCATGTGCAGGCCGCCGCCGTCTGCCAGGTGCAGCGGTTTGCTAGCCCCCGCCGTTGCCAGTGAAGACGCCAGGCAGGTCAATAGGCACCACATTGCGCGCCTCCGAGGGAGCCTTCAACGAGTCGCCCGAGGGGCGCGCACTGGCTGCCTCTCCAACCGGCCGCTCCGGCTGGGTACCTAAAAGGCGAGCCGCCGCGGCAGAGCCGCTGCTCGCGGCAGTGTCTCCCGCGGATGTGTAATCGAGCCCTCCACGAGCCTCGTGCGCCTCCATCAAAGGAGCGGCAGAAGGCGCGCGGGGATAGAGCACGGGCGAGGGCAAGTGTCCGAGCGACACCTTCTTGAGGTCTCCGTGCAAGTCCACGGCTACCCGCTGCACTGCAGGCGTACCTGCCTCCTGCTGTGCCGCCGCCGCCGGCAGCGGCATGGCGCCAACACGTTCCACGTGTGCTTCCCTCAGCTTGCGCAAACTTTCGTCTATGCCCAGCACTCCGAATCCCGGTCGATGCCCGGGCTCGGGCGCACTGTGCCCTGCAGACTCCTCGAATGGCGAAATGCCAAACGCAGAGAGCAGTACGAACCCCACCGCGCACGACACCAGGGTGTAGCCGAACTTGCGCCGCGCGCTGTTACTCTTTGACGACGTGCGTCCCGCGCGAAGCGTCAGCGACAGTGACAGCTTCTCACCCGAGCTCACACCCCGTTGCCCGGGCGGCAACCCCGCTGTCGAGCGACGCTGAAAGCGACCCGCGCTCTCGTCTCTCCTGCACAAGAAAATGAACTCAGGACAAGCCGTCTTCTGACAGAAGGGTATAGTGCACCGCTGCTGGAGGAGGGGGGCGGCGGAGCTGGTGCGAGTAACGAATTGGGGGAGGCAAAACCTGTGACTTGCCGCCGGAAATTCCAGCTCGTGGGCCTCTACGTGCGCGCGTACCATCTCTGGAAGACCAAAGTCAGCACCACCTGGTTCAGATCACTGTCACTGTGGGGATCGACGTCTCTTGCTTACCCCGCGAAGGTTCGGGCTGCGCCACTGCTGGCTGCGCAATTTCGGGCCAGGTTTGTAAAATCCACGTTTTAAGATTGGTAGCTTTACAGTCTGCGCTTTCAAAAGTTGCGCGTGGACGTGCAGACACAAAGCGAAAACATGGCGATGCCACAGAAGAGTCTCGTTCGCGGGCTCGTTTGTGCGGTCCTGGTTGTCGTGCTGTGCGCACCTACCTCACGCGCAAGTGTCATGGTCGACATCGGCGAATCTGTAGGAAGCTCGGAGCTTGAGGAAACGCACACGGAATGTTTTCCCAGCCTGGGTGCAACTCGGAAGCTGGCGAACTTTGATTACCGCCAGAATGGTGGCCAGAAGTACGTTATAGCAGTGGCCTCTTTCCACACGGGTTGCAACGAGGGTCGCTCCGAGTCGCCAAAGTGATCCCCTTCACTACCATTATTGCATCCGCAAAGCGTAAGGCCCAGTTGCACGGGGTGAAGCTCTGGTTGAGTTTATGGCAGCTGAGGAATTTTTTCGCACGTGCGACAGGTTCAGTGAGTATGCAGACGATTACGCGGCTTCAGTACAAGATGGAAAGGCCAAAGTACAGTTCATGGCTAGCTTGAAGAACGGTGCGAATGCGCAGGTGTGTGCAGATTGGGGGAAACTTGGACGGCGGCCTGGGCAGAACCTAGTGCTGGTGAACGACGAAAGCAGAGCACTGCATTACCTTCTTTTCACAGCGGCGCACCCTGCATATGTGGTTCTTGACCACTGTATGAGGGTACGCTTCCGCTTCGCGTCGGGTGGTATGGAAAATGGTATCAAAGCGAAGATCGATGAGTTGCGGGAAGAGGCCAACTCGAACGCTGTGTGCCCTGGTGAGAGCCAAACGTCGTCTGGAACTTCATCGCCTGGGCCTGAGCCAGCACCGTCAGCTGAGCCTGCACCAGAAGCTGCACCAGCAGCTGCGCCTGCGCCTACACCTGCGCCTACGCCCGCTCCCGCGCCCACGCCAGCAGCGCCGGGCAAGCACACGTGCGTGCCAGAGTTCGGGGACGTCGCATCAGTCGCGAAGCTAGGCAATGCGGACCTACCGCGCGGAGGCGTGTCGGCGAGTGGACTGCCGTTCCTTGCAGGGCCTCGTGACTTGGGGTGGAATCCGCTGACGGGGGAGCTGTGGGTCGTGAACAATCACACGGAGAGTGCGACAGTGCTTGGTGGCGTCGGCGCTGCACTCCGCCAGGCCGTGAGCTCTGTGACGACAATTGCAACGCGCGGAGGCGGCGCTAGCACCAGCAGTATCGTCGCCACACCCAAATCAGTGTCTGACGCCATCAAACGCACGAACTGCCTCACGGCCGCGAATCGGCGCGACCGCGGCTGGTACCACTACATGGCGCGCGTGTCGTCGATCTCGTTTGATTCACGTGGGCAGTTTGCGACATGCCAGGAGAGCGAGAACGATTACGACCTTCATGACGCGCCTAATTTCTTCATGGGCCCGACGCTGTTCGATGCGTCCGACGCACTCCTGAAGCGAGCAGACGGCGCCAGTTGCACCATCGATGACAGGCTGGGGTCAGAGCCCTGTTATCTGGCTCATATTGATATGCTCCACGAGTCCCCGGTGTGTGTCGGCATCACGCACGATGCGGCATCGCGATCACCCTACGACAATGTTTACTGGGCAGTCGGCACGCGCTTCGAGCCGACTGAGGCGGCGTACTCGTCGGACAAGCTGACGCTGCTGCGCTACGACTTCGAGAAGCCGCACGGCGTCGGGGTGCTCGACCACTCGCAGGCCAACGTGCGGCGCTACCACGACGTCGAGGTGACGCGCCGCGCGGGTGTGCCAGGCCACCTCCACGCAGACGCCGACAGCAACGCGCTGTACGTCGCGGACGTGGGCGGGAGCCGGATCTTGGCGATTGATCGACGCTCGGGCGAGTTCAACCGCTTCGCGCGCGCGGACCAGGGCGGCGAATTCCTGCAGTGGAGCGCCAGCGAACCACGCTTCGAGTACTCGGTATACCACTGCATGCAGCACAAGGTCTTTGCGCCGGTTTCGGCGCCTTCCGGTCTTGCAGGGACGCGCCACCACCTCTTCGTGTCCGACCACGACTCGGGCGAAATCATAGCGCTAGAAAAGGGTACCGGGCGTGAGGTCGCGAGGATCGACACTGGGAGCGGGAAAGGTCTTATGGGCCTGACAATCGATCCCTCAGACGGCAGCCTGTGGTTCGTCAACTCCCGCACCAGTGAGGTGGGCCGGGTCGCCGCGCTCCAGCAGTGCCCGGCAGGAACAGGCCTCGACGTCAGCTCCACGCCCCCTGCCGAGGCCTTCGCCAACGAAATATGCAGCACTCCCAACACGACGGCGCTGGGTAACACAGTGGCCCACCCCAACCACGATTGCTCTTACATCAACCAGAGCGACATGTGCCTCGGTGAGATGTATGGGTCCTCGCGCGGTGACAAGTGCCGGGGTGACGGCTCCTACAACTTGGACATGCTGCTCATGACCGGACACTATTGCCACAAATGCCTCCCGAGCCCGTGCCTCAACGGCGGGACGTGTGAGAACATCTGGAACAAGGGCTATCGCTGCAAGTGTGCTGCGGGTTTCGAGGGCGACAACTGCCAGCATAAGGCGGGAGAGCGGCCTGCAGATCTACCGCCCTGCCCGGACCCAGAACCGCTTCTCGACGCCGCCGCCTCCGCCCGCGCGCCGTCCGTGCTTGCCGCCGTGGCAGGAGCATTCGTCACTGCACTGTTGCTGCTCCCCGACGCCGAGGGCTATCGCGTGCGTCACGCCGCGAGCCGCGCGTGAGAGCCGCGCGGTGCGCGGCAGCCCGCACACCGTTCTGATTGTTGTGAATACAATGGTGCGTGCATGAATCATGTGTGTGTGCTGGTCTCTTGCAGATCAGGGGGTTGTGCGTTTGTTGTGCGAGTGGGGGGGAAGTGGCAAGGTGAAGAGGACCCAGATACCAAGCGTGGCATGGCAGCTGTCGGCTCACACCAAAATGTCTCGATAGTGAGTGCGGGTGAGCAGCCGTTACTGTTGCAACAGTCCAGATTTCTGCGCGCAGCCGCACGATCTCCGGCGAGAAGGCACAGCTCCGCGAGGCGTTCGCCTCGGTCGCCGGCTCCCCGCCAACTGCCTATTACCCCTTCCCTTCCCACCCCTCTTTTCCCCAACCTCCCCCGAAGCCACGCGGCCCGCCGCTGCCGCAAAAGAAGCCGCGCCCGGGAAGCTGCCCCGCTGCACTCAGCGCGCGCGTGAATCGCGGCACTGGAAGCGCCGGGCTTGGCACCAAGCTAGCACATGAAGCCGTCCAGATCCTCGTTGTCCTCCTGCAGCCCCGCGATCGGCTGCTTCCGCGCACCCTGCTGCGCCGGCGGCACCGGCATGCTTCCCGCGGGGGGCACGCGGTAGCCGCCCGCCGGCTGCCCGCGCTGCCCCGCTGCAGCCGGCGGTGCACGCAGCGCCCCTGGCGCCCCACCAGGCGGGTAGCCCGCGCCGCGAGGCATGGCCCCGCCGGGGGGTGGTGGCACCGGTGCTGCCGCCGCTGGCTGCTGCTGCTGGTACATGACCTTCTGGTCGAGGCTCGAGTGCCCCTGGTTGCCCGCCTCGTGCAGCGACGGTGTGAACACCTGGTTCGCCCCGAGCGTCGACGCCACTGGGTCCGCGCCGCCGCGCTTCACCGAAGGTGACCCCGAGGGCGCGTTCAGGATCATCTGGCGCGGCTGCCGCGACGCCTCCGAGCACGCTTTGGTGAGGTGCAGGTTCCAGTCGAACTTGTCGTACTTGATGACAAAGTTGTTGGAGCGCGCCACTTCCATGAGCTCGTCGCGCATGCCGTCGGGCATGAAGGAGGCGTAGTACGCGAGGATCTCCTGCTTGGAGAAGCCGAAGTCGTCCTTGTACCACTTAAAGAGCTTCGGGACGATCACCTCTGCGACACCGGATTTGGTCGCGTTGAGGCGCGCGCGATTCTTGGGCGCGTTGGTGGTGAGGTACTCGATGGCGGCCTGCTGCAGGTCCTCGTCGAGCGTCCCGGGCTGGTAGATGCGGATGCGCGGAGACGACGCGCACCCAAGCGAGAGCGCAAAGTGCACGCGCGGCTCGGGCGCGCGTGACTTGTCCGACTTTTTGGGAAACTTGGCGCGCAGCACGCGGCAAAAGAGGCGCTCCTCGATTTCGGCAAGCGAGTAGTTGTACGCCGCAATCATGTACTGGTTGTCGCGCGTGAAGGGAATCTTCTGCGACTTGAAGTCCGTGTTGTCAACGGAGCCGCGCACAACGTGCGCGTGCAGCACCATGAGGTTGTACGCGTTGAGGAAGAACGCGAGGAGCTGGATGCGCGTAAGGTCGTTGATATTGACGAGCTGGAGCTCTGCGGCCGCCGCCGTAAAGTTGTTGAGCTCCTCCGAGTCCTTGAGGTCCCCCGGGCGCGTCTGCAGCGACAGCCGCAAGTTGAGCATCGTGTAGAGCAGCTCAGAGACCACTAGAAGCGGCTCTCGAGCATTCTGAAACCAGATCGAGCGGCAGTTGAGCAGCGGGCCCTCCTTCTCATCCTCGTGAAAGCGGAAGAGCGCATTCGGGTCCTCGAGCGGCTTGGTGAGCGACCCAGTGACCTGGCGGAAGACTCCCACCGCCAGGAGCTTCTGCCCCAGGAGCAGCGCGACCGAGCGCGAGAGCTGCTGATTTTTTTCCTTCTCGGCCTCTGACCCAAAGAGAGCGCGTGCAGCGTGCCCGCGCAACCAGTCGATCGCCGCTTGTCCGCGGAAGGTGTTTGGGTGCACCTTGAAGAATGCCTTGTTGTCCTTGATGGTCACCGCCTGGCGGATCGCCGAGGCTAGCAGGTCGACGTGGAAGAGCAGCGCCTCCGTGATGCCCTCAGCGTGAACCTGGATGCGGATACACAGGGGCGAGACCGGAGGTACGTCCTCCTGCTGAGTTAGCGCATTGCTCTTCACAGGAGCGGGCGTAAGGCCATATTCGTCACCGCCTGTGTCCTCGTTGTCCTCGAGGTGGCCTTCGACCTCCACCTCATCCCCGCCATCACTCTCGTCGTCATCTAGCCCCTCCAGCACCGCCGCACGCGAGTTCGCCGCCACTTGCCGTGACTGCGCCTGTTCTGCCGCCACGCGAGCCGCCTCCGCCTGCCGCAGCCTATCGGCCTCAGCAGCGTTGTTCGCCGCCGACGCCGCCGCCGCAGCAGCAGCAGCCTGGCGCTTGCGCTCCTCCTCCTCGCGCCGCTTGCGCTCTGCCTCCTCGCGCTTCTTCTTCTCCTGCAGCCGCATCGCCTGCACCATCCGCGAATACTTCATGCGCGTGATGGAGCGACGGCACGTCGACTGCAGTAGCACAATCTTGAGGAAGCGCATCTTCGCCTCGCGCTTCCGCGCCAGCTCCGCACGCGCGAGGAAGCTGCGCGCAGTCGCCTGCAGCACAACGGCACGTCCACCGAGCAAACGAGCGCGCTCCTTTTCGAAGCGGTCGACGACCTCGCGCTTGAGCAGGATCATCGTTTGCCCAAGACGGTACATCTTGGGGTCGAGCTGCATCGTTCGCATCATTGCCATGCACTGCTGCTTCGGGTCAGATGCAGACGCAACTGCCTGCGGGCAGATACAGGTGAATGTCCCTATGAAGTCCTTGTGCGCGAAGCGAGAGGGGTAGGACTCGCGAGCCATGCGGACAGCCTCGATCACGCCGCCGCAGCGAAGCTGCTCGACCGCCTTCTGGTCCTGGAAGAGCTGCGCCTTCTTCTCCCCGTTGGGGTTCACGCAACGGACGAAGTGCGGGTCGGCCGCATTGATGGCCTCCATCAGTGTGCCGAGGTCCGTCTTGAAGGTCGCAGATACCGACTTAAGCGCAACTGAGCCACCCGCGCCTTTGCGCCCTGGCCGGGCTGGTGTGCTCGAAGGGTCGGGCGCGGCGGATTCAAAGAGCCCGACAAAGAACTTAGACTTGGAGGACTGCATGAGAGCGATGATATCTGCGACCAACGAATCCTTGTTCTTTTCACAGAAGTCCTCAACGTCGTAAGCAACGTTGCCAGCGTAGTGCTTGATGCAGAAGGTGTTGTTGCGCGCCTTAGGCGGCTCCCAGTGCGCCGACTGCTTGATTTGCGGCTGCTGCGAAATCTTCTGCAGGAATGCCTCGTCATCGCCCTTTGGCATGATGCACACGTCATCGAGGCACGCCTGGATACCCCATCCACGGCCCTCGATGAGCTCCACACACGCCGAGTTGTCCACAAAGTCGGACTCAACCAGCTCGATACCCTCGCGCGCGTAAAGCTGCCGCTCCAGCATGAAGTTGAAGTGGTTGAAGTGCAGCTGCAGTTTTTCGTTGGCGTAGTTGATACAGAACTGCTCAAAATGGTTCTGTTTGAACACCTCGAATCCAAAGATGTCAAGCACCGACACCTGGATTGTCTTGGCCTCCTGCTTGAGGCGCAGAGCAGTGTTGACACACTTCACAATGTAATCGAAGAGACGCGAGTACATGGCCTTGGATAGCGCGTCGCGCGCCTGAGTTGCCTTATCGGCCGTCTCCGGCTTGACCATCACCTCATTGCCCGCCGTAATATTGCGGTTGCAGATGGCCTGGGAGATTGCACTAGGCTCGAGCTTGAGGAGCTGCGCGATCATCTGCAAGTGGCGATCGGTCTGCATCACCGCGTTGCCGTCGGAATTTTCGCCAATACGCAAATTTCCAAGGTGTAGAACCGATGAAACGGCCGCAAAGATCGACTGCTGGCTCTGCGCGTCGAAGCCAATGAAGTGCAAAGCTTGCTTCGTGCGATCGAAAGATTTGGCGTCATCGTGACCATGCGCAAAGGTACACGTCTTTGTGTACTCAAATGCAGTGGCTTCAGTAACACCAAGATCCTGCAACATTTTCTGTGACGACGAAGCCGCGCAAACCTGGTAAAAGATGTGGTAGTTGCGCTCGCCTTCAGTCTGGTGGATCACGCGAGCCTTCTCGAGGAGGGACGTTTTGATCTCCGCGCCGGCAATCGTCCCCTTGCGATCAAAGTGCACATTGATCCATTTACCGAAGCGCGACGAGTTGTCATTGCGCAGTGTCTTGGCGTTGCCGAACGCCTCGAGCACAGGGTTCGTCAACATGACCTGCTGCTCGATCGACGCCGACGCGCCTGTGCGATTCTCGCCAACCGCGGTGAGCACCTGCAGCACGTACTTTGTGGACTCCGTCTTGCCCGCGCCAGATTCACCCGAAATAAGGATACACTGGTTTTTGCGATTCGCGACGAGCGCACGGTATGCGCTGTTGGCAACGCCGAATATGTGCGGGCCGCGTGCGCTACCACTCTTGTACGCCTCGAGCGTCTTGAGGTTGTAGATATCAATAGCCCGCCAGGGATTCACAGCAATGAGAATCGGTCCCGTGTACGAATACACGTGTCCCTGCCAGTAGCGCACACGCAGCGAGTGCAGAATGTTGGGCTCGTCCAGGTTCGGCAACGTCAAGAAGTCATCAGAAGCCTGCGCCCCGACCCATCCAAGCCGTTGGTCATCTCATGCCTGCTGCAGCTCCAAACGGCCGATAGCACTCACAGGCTGTCAGACCGCTTCATCAGCAGCTTCACTGCCCTCTTGAGTCCAGCAGGCAATCTTGGAGCCCGCGTATCCTATCGAGCAACGGAATCAAGGAGAGGGGACGTGCCTCGACAGCCGATGGGTTACGGTAAGAGAAGAGTGTCTTGTTGCGTGCGCAGTTGCGAACCTCACCTGCTCGCTCATCTACTGTCAGCCGTGCATGTCAAACAGGATTTGACACCGCGCCCGAAACCTGCAGCACCCTGGCTTTCCTGCTTGCTTTACGACACTGGGCTCGCACCGCTCTTCAGACGAAGCTGCAGCGTATTAGCATCCGAGTTGACGACATCGCACTCATCCCAAATCCTGTGCCACAGCAATACTATTACACAGACGACATCAAGATGCACCGATGCCAAGAGTTTGAGGGAAGCAAGAGCGCGAGAAAAAAGTTATCGTCTTGGGATATCCAGGAGAGTCGCAGGCGGCTCACCCGTCAGTGAAGGATACCCATCCTCGTGACGACTCAGCCGAATAACTGCATTGTACGAGTGGAATAGCATGGTCAGGCAAACAATCCTTTTCTTCGAGAACGAAAACGCGGGCTCCTACACCAGCGTGAGCAGACCACTTCGCAGGTTCGAGTGACAGCAGGCGAAAGGCAGCCAGGAGACCAGTGGTGGCACTGCTGCAACCCCACGTTGGCTGAAAAGGTGCCCTATTGGCTGCACCGCTTTTGATTGCCACTTGCGGCTCGTGTTGGGGACGTACAGAGCCATCCTATAGCAGCACGATCCGCCCGAGGGCAAGTCTGCCGAGGCCTGCCGTGGAGGCTGCCAGACGACCGACAGGGATTAGATTGAGAGCGGAATCAAGGTTGGAGTCGAGACAAAATGTACAGGTAAGCGCGTGGCAGCTATTTTCTTGAGCTCGCTGCGAGGCACTGGCTGCCATCGGCAGATCCCGAGCGCTGACGCGGCTGACTGCTGCCTCGCAGCGGTCAGCCGCCGGGAGGATCAGGGTAGATTTCGGAGCCTTCGTCTCGCCTCGGAGGGCACAGTCAGATCATGTCATGTGAGTACAAGCAATCTCAGTACGTCCTTGTCAACGCCAGTGCCCGGCGGGTTCAGGAATCACCTCGAGAGCCTTTCGCCCTCGGAGCCGGCGCTGCAGGAAAGCCCGCCGCGCGGTCTCCTCAGACTCGCTTCACCCAAGAAGCGTGTGTGGCACAGAGGTGAAAAGCCCTCTCTGAATCGGAGCTGCTTTCACGCCAAACCGATGCGCCTCAGAGAGCGCGCCGCTGACCACAAGCAGGCACCCTGGCACCCTTGTGCGCTTCTGCCGGACAATTCGAATCCACCTAATATCGTGTTGAGTAAAAATTCTGATCAACCTCTATCATGATGGGTTTCGGTGTGTGAGATGTCTCCAATTTTTGACTGGTTGGGGAGGGGGGGACCCCGCCGCTGGTGCCCAATGGCGGAGGTCAGCGGGGCAGCAATCATTAAACCAAGTGCGCTCAGTAAGGTCCTTGCACTGGGTGCGGCGCCAGGCGCAGCCATGTCTCGTCCCCGCCCTCTTATGTCACCCGCGCGGGCTGCTCGGACGCCCCGATCATAGAGCCTCGGTCATGCTGAATGCTGGATACACCTACCGCAGTCTTGTGACGGACAAAGGCTCGCTTCTATGCAGCTCCGGTGGGGTGGGTAGCTCGGAATTGGCAGCGTCGGTAACAGCCAACGTGTTCAGCACCTACGTCCAGGGAGGAGAGGCGTTGGGGCTTGGAAAGCAACGCGTGATTTTTGTAGACTGCGATGAGGGCCGTATCGCCACCGTGCAGGTACCTGTACCACGCCGAACCTCGCCGCTCCCCTCCCTTCCTCTTACACTTCTCTCAATGCGACTTTGCTCGCCAGGTTCTGCCAGGGCTGCTGCTGAGTATGATGTGCGACAAGTCACAGGTCCCAAATCCACACGCACGCGTACGCGCTCCGCGCACAGCTGCCCCTGTGCAGTGTCAGCGTCCTGAGATGAGGGGCGGGCACAAGCAGGCACTACGGGAGCTGGAGGCACAGGTAGTTGCTCTGCGCGACCACCTCGCGGTGCAGCTCGACGCCGTCTTTCTCGACGGCGTCGCCGCTGCTGGTGCCCTTGGGGCCGTGCTCCCTTGAAATCAGCGGCAATTGCGGAGGGGAGCTCGCGACATTGATACACGGAAGCATGAAACGTGTTGCAGTGCTACGAGCGCTGCGAGAAAAGCTCATTCCAACATCTCTGCCGTTTCAGCGCTAATGCAGGGTGAACCGCCTCTGACAAAACCGGGACCTGCAAATATGTTGTCTAGCTTACGACGAGCATGCGGGTTCTCTAGAGACCCTCCTGGTTCCCTCTAAGCCCTGCTAGATGCCGATGCCTCCCTCCATATATGCAAATCCACTTGGGCAGTAGCTTGCAACTTCACAAGCATTTCCCTCCGCGTTTCCTTGTCCCCGTTCTGGTACTGCAACTTCCACTCGCAAAAATCTGCGCGGGGGAGGTGCGGCACCCATCGTGAGCACGATGCGCCTGCAGACTCTTGCTGTCGCACTCTGCACGCGAGTGGCACACCTGTCCCGCAGTATCGTCTCACATGTTCCCATATTGTGTCGCTAAGTGGCTCTGGTGCTGTCGGTAGCGGGTCGCTGGGCACTTGTTCTTGTTGCATGGTACACTGGTCCTCCCACACTTCGATGATCGCGGCGTCGTGCCCGGATTTGTCGTTGGACTGCTGCTCAGCGTGCTCAGTAGGCGCCGCCACTACGCCGGCAGCACAGCGATGTAACAATTGGTTGGTGTGGGGATGGGCTGTACATCAGCGCCGTCAGTGTCGTCACAGGATATTCTGCGTCTTTTCTCTTTCTGCTCATTCCCATTTCCTTCCCCACCCATTTTGCCCCCTTTGCCTTTGCACACGCTAGCCAACCTGCTGGTCATGGTGCTGCATCCCGCACCCCAATTAGAACGCTTACACGCTCTGTTCGGGCACCTGAGCTGGGTAGTGCAGGAGAAGAAAAGGTCGCTACCGGTGGAGCTTCATCTCCTCTTCATCGTCGCCCACCACTGCATCGTGACTGCGCCCCGGAGCACGCCCTTCAGCAGCCGGCCTCAGCCGTGACCCGCCCTGTGCCGCAACCTACATCGCATGCCATGTGCCGTGCGAGAGATTGCACCTGTGCGCTTGCTGTGCCAAGAAAGAGTCCAAGAATGTGTCCAGGTCGCCGCTCACCGGCTGCGTGGAGCGAGAGGTTTTTCCCCCCTCCGCGCCTGCACCCTTGCGCTCCTCTGCACCTGCCCCCTCGCTCTTGTCCTCGTCCTTGCCCCGCACAAGGTCCCACACTAACTCGATGTAGTCAGCCGGTTCCTCGCCCTCCGTCTCCTCGCCTCCCTTCCTCCGGTCTCCTCCCTGCTTCGCGTCTTCCGCGCGGGAACCGTTCGAGCGCTGGTCCTTCAAGATCTTCTTGGTCTCTGTGAAGGGGCCATCAGCCGGTCGAAGCCGGAAGAGGTTCTTGATCCCTGTCACGAGTAACATGGGGCGAGTGAGCAAGGGGGAAGTCTTCACAGGTCCCATCGAGTGTATGTGTGTGAGAGAGACAAGAGTGGGGGTTGAGTGGGGTTGGGGGTTGGCAACGGATTAGGCAGACCCCAGAGTTCGCCTTCTTCTCCTTTCACCCCCATGACGCCATCGTACAAGCGCGTCTCATGCGAGCCCTCCAAAGCAACAGACTGTTGCTTCTGTTTGTAGATTTGCCGGTGGTAAATTATCTCCTCCACTGTGCCTTCAGAAATGAAGCGGAACACCTATTCACCCGGCCCGCACCGTTGAAAATAGGGTGGAGGCATTTTCAGCAAGCAGCAAAAGGGTAGGTGAAACCTGGACATTACGGCACTGTCCGATCCGGTAGGCGCGGTCCTGTGCCTGAATGTCGTGCGCGGGGTTCCAGTTGGGATCGAAAACCACAACTTTGTTGGCAGAGGTGAGGTTAAGGCCCAGTCCTCCAGCACGTGTGGAGATCAGAAAGACAAAGAGGCTAGCGTCCTGATTGAACGTCTTGACGATCTCAAGGCGCTTTCCGGGCGGCGTGCTCCCGTCCAGTCGGCAGTATTGATGGCTCTCCCATTTCATAAAGGTCTCGAGAATATCTAGCATGCGCACCGAGTAGCTGAACACAAGAACCTGCATGACCACAACGACAGCGAGAATGGTTCATCGAGACGATGAGTGACCACACACACCATTCTGCAACCAATCGAATAGTTGGCGGATAGAACCTTGTTCCGCCCCTCCTTGAAGTCGTGACACCACTTCCTGAGCAGCTGCTGAAGAACCTGCATCTTGCCACAAGATTCGACAGAGGCAAGTGTCGGAAGGTTATCGCACTGTCGGATCTTCGAATCGTCGGCAGTGCCAAAAGCCACCTGCATCGCTCATCCGGGCTCAGTTCCCTCACATAGGCTCATTGAAGCACCGATGAGCGATGAACTTGCTGTGAGGGCGGAACAAAGTCTACGAGTGCACAACAAACGTCAAAGGCCGCTGTCAGGACGTCGAACTCGGCGCGAGCTTCAGACGAGAGAAGAGAAGAGTCACCGTGGCGTAGCGTCTATCTTTTTCCTGGCGCTCATGAGGGTCCTTCCCCTTTACCTGCGGCAAGGGGCAAAAGAGTGGGAGCTTGGGTGACCTACGTAGCGGCGGTTTTGGCAGCCAGCATGTGACAGGGAAGCCTTGCTGCCATTGCACGGGAGAATACAACGCTCGTGTTGCTACTGGGGGGGACGCGGGAGGGAGATATGCACCACCTTAATTAGTTCCAAGTGGTTGCAAAGTTTGATTAGTCCCGTCATGGCCGGGAAGAGAATTCTGCTCCACGGGATCATTCCTGGATGTTTGACATCAAGATGTTTGACGTCAAACATCTTGATGTGATTCGACGGAATGTGTTTATAGTGGCATTCTTTACGCATTTCTCCGCTGCCACACTCGCACAAGTCCGTGTTTCGCTCCAAAAGTTGGTAGTCGTCGCTCGCAATTACGTGCTTGTACACCTCCTCTTGCCTCTGTTTTTCACAGGACCCTCCAGTGAACGGTGGCAGCAAGAAGCGATCGGTAAGCTCCACGGTAAACTCGCTGCGGCCTAGTCTACTTGGTATTGAGACAGTTCTACATACAGAATCACCTTGCGCTCTCCAATTAGATTGAGGGATGGACCTTCGACATCGGGCAAAGCACCACCAAGTCCGATTTCTTCGGCATCTGATCCGCGATCAAGGACTTGTTGCGCCGCAGTAAGTATCTGTCAAGAAGGGTCACGGCAGCTGGGGTTATCGCACGAGGCCTCGCGCGAGGCTGCGCAGCCTTGGGCCTGCGCTAGAAATGTCAATCTCCAGCGTTTCTATCATCCCAATGTCATGAGTCTCACACATTGGGCTGCACCTCCCGTGAAGCTTCTTGCAGAGTTGCTCGGACCGTTCGTAGTTCCTGTGAAGGTTCTTGTCGCTCGCATTTCGTTTGGAGCCAAGCTTGATCGGAAGGACATAACTGCGATCCGTGCCGTTTGGGCTTCATCGCACAGACAGAGGGGGCAAATCAAGGGCGCCCTGCACCTTGGGCGCTGTACTCGTCATAAGCGGAGGGTCAGGTCAAGAAGTGGCGGGAGCGGGACGCTCACTAGTCCTGGAATTGCGTCCACTCCCCCAGACAGCCAGGCACTGCCCAGTTGAAGGTCGCCCAGAGCTCCCTGAGGTCGTTCTGCATCGGTGTACCTGTCAGTCCGAAGCGCGGACACGGACGCTGCCCGCCGGCTCCGTCGTCGCACCAGACTGGAATGCTGCTGAGTGCCTGCGTTGCAAGGCATGGCGTCAGCACCGATGCCTACGTCAGCCAGATTATGTCCATGCTATTGCATGATTACTGCAGCGAAAGGGCTCTGCAGTCCGGCGAGAGCGCGTGCCTTGTACGTATCCGTTTCTGTGTTTTTGAGCCTATGTGCCTCGTCCGCCACGATGCACAGCCACGGGATCGCTCGTATACGGTCGATGTGAGTCTTGCAAGCTTCGTAAGTGGCCACTACCACCTGTCCCCGCGCTTTAGCGCCGACAAGCAGCGCTCGAGCTCCACGGTGGCGCGCAAACGTTTGGCAACAGAGATTGCGGCAAACGACCTCATGCTCGCATCGCTCAGCAGCCCCCAGAGTCGAGTCCGCACTAGGACCCATGCAGATTCCGACGTCAAAGAAGCTCCACGTACTGAGCTCCTCACGCCATTGGAAAACCACCGATTTTGGGGCGATGACAAGAACTCGTTCACGGCGAGCCCGGCCGGCAGTATCGCCCTTGGAATGCTCTGCCCTGCGAAAATCCTCTGCTTTGCGCTTATCCTCCATTGTGGCGTCCTTTTCTAACATCGCAGCGAGGAACGCGGCCACCTGCACCGTTTTTCCCAGGCCCATGTCGTCGCCAAGAATGCCCCCACAGTCCTTTTGTGGGCTGCCACTCTCTTGTGTGGGCTGCCACTCTCCTATGAATCTACGGTACAAAAACTTGACGCCTTCGCGCTGGTAATCGCGTAGATGCTTGGCAATCCGAGCCGGGACGCGCCGATTCCAGCGCGGTTCTGCCTCACACGACAGCACAATGTCCTCGTCCTCGGAACGGAAGTACTCTCGTGTCCGATGGAGCTTCGGCCAACCATCTTCGCCTTCGTCGTCATCAACATCTACTCTACAACCGCCACTTCTCTTCATTTCCTCCCAATTTGCTTCATTGGCGCCATCCCAAGGCTCTTCTCCGTCCGAAGCCTCGCTTCCCGCGAGGGCGCAGCACATGTCAACCCCCAACGAATCGCTGCTTCTGCCGAGAAAATCATCCATAGAAGGCCTTTGCCCGGGAGAGATGTTCGCCCTTCTGCTGGGGGTAGCATCAGCGATGTCGGAAGCGCTCTTGAATTGCTTCAAGAGCTGCGCAGCACTGATTGTGGCAGGTTGCTGCATCTTCTGCCCGTCGATGAGACAACTACTGAACAGTGGGTGTAGCCCTTCCAAGACGCCGCGTAGTAATTTGCCACTCAAAGGGCGACTTACAGCACATCAGGATCGCACTCGGCCAACTTCTGCTGCGTCAGCTTCACGAAGCACAGGACGGCAGACTGTCAGCAAGACGAAGACCAAGACCAGCCTTCGTTCCGCCTAGAGCCAGAGCTGATGAAGACAGTTCACACGGAAGATCAAAAAACAAAAAGTGAACCAGACGGCTTCGAGGAATTGACCAGCAGGAGACGTCTCGGTGGAACTCACAAAATGGGGAGTTATAGCGACGACGGCACAGCGGATTCCGCGAAGAATGGCGAAGAGAAGACTGTGGATGGTAGTTGGGGCAGGGATCAAGAGAGAGATGACGAAACCAAGCCCTGGGATGGGAGAGAAGAGGATGAAGATGTGGCTGAGGACGACGAGGACGAAGAGATGGAGGACTTCGACATGATGGATGCTGGGCAGCACGATTGGACGCAGCTTGAGGCGCTGCAGCGCCGACTCGAAGGTACAGAGACGATGGAGGACGCAGAGCTGCTGGATCGCGAGCGCAGCGACACGCGAGCGGAGGACACAGTCCCAAGCGCAGGTCCGAGCACGCTGGAGCTGCAGGGGTCGTCTGGGGACGAAGATCTGGAAGAGGTAGTGCCTCATGCGCCAGCGGAGGAGGATACAAGTATTACGGGACAGGATGCACAGAAGGTCACCGCGCGTGACAGGTGCGAGTGTTGCCGCGCCGGGCCTTTGCCGCGCCGCACGGCTTCACCAGCAGAGCGGAGGCGTGACTAGAGTGGATGGGTGCAGATGGGTGGCAGAGCGCGTGCACCGCGTGGGATTGCTGTGCACGCTCGCGCAGCTCGCCTCGCGCAGCCTGTGGTGCGATGGCGCGGCACTGCAGGCGCACCTCGCATGCGTGGCGCAGACTGCGCTCGCCGGCGCGCTTCCCGCGAGCAAGGACGCGTGCACGCTCGCCCAGCTCCGCACCCTCTTCGACTGGTCCGCGCGCCCCCACCCGCCTCTCCCACCCAGCTGCGCGTGCGGCGCGGCGCGGGGGCGTGTGAGACGCGCGCGGGCGGCAGGGCCTGCTCTGACGGGGGCCGTGCGGCGCTGCACCCTCCTGGCGCGCCCGCGCGGCTCCGCCGCCTCCTTACGCCCAAGTGGATGCGGTGTGCAGCTGCCCTCGCGCCCCCCGGCGTGTGCGCGTCCCCACGCTCCCGCGCGCAGCGCCGGCACGGACAGGGCGGGAGAGGTGGCAGGCGCGGCTTCGAGCCGGCGGCGGGGCGCGGCGAGGCGCGGGACCTCCCGGCGCTGCACCTCGCAGCACTCCTCCGCGCCGTCGGCCTCACGGTCGCCGCGCCCCCTCCGCCGCCCGCCTCCCTCCGGCCCCGCGCCCGCTGCATGTGCCCCCCCCCTTCCACCGCGGTCTGCCCTGCGAGCGGACCGCGACTCACAAGGACTAGCCGACGGGTTTGGCAGGCGCGCCTCGTCGCCCGGGCGGACGTCCCGTCCTTTCGCGTGCGCGCCATGGTCGGTCCCCCTCCACCCAACCCTCTTCTCCCGCTGGGCCGTGGCTGAGTTCTGAGGTGTCGGCGGGCCGGGGCAGGCGGGGGGCGCGG
>ENA-UOXV01003417-UOXV01003417.1-marine-metagenome-genome-assembly--contig:-NODE-3417-length-19326-cov-5.253282_pt1 | contig 19326 bp, 15 predicted proteins | sample MGYA00238165_ERZ766961 | MGnify/ENA primary metagenome ERZ766961 (study PRJEB28924, sample SAMN03173240) | marine metagenome | biome: Marine; feature: Water; material: Subsurface seawater | place: North...
ATCTATGTCTCGTGTGTAAAGATCTCTGATAGAGCGTTTGATGATGTTACCTTCTTCGTGGACAAGACAAGGTGCTGTTGAAACTAAGGTGGACTCACGTATTTGATCCCAGAGCCGCACTAGATACTCATAATCCCTTTTTATTTCTGTTTTAGTTCTTTGGCTTCCGGCTGTTCGCACGATCACAGCCATTCCTTCTGGAGCATTTAAACCCTCAACTACACCTTTCAGGCGTTTTCTATCTAACGCACTAATAATTTTTCGGCTGACGCCTCCGCCTTTTGGGGTATTTGGCATTAAAACGCAGTATCGACCTGCTAGAGATAAAAAAGTAGTTAAAGCGGCTCCTTTATTGCCACGCTCCTCCTTAACCACCTGGATAAGCATAATTTGTCGACGAGCGATAACTTCCTGAATTTTATATCGCCGCTTTTTAGTATTAGATGGTAATTGTTCATTTTTATCATCGTTAGTATTAGGGCTATTATCTTTGATTAGTTCATTGGCATCATCATTATTAATAGTTGCGACCTCAGACTCCACGTCACTATTTGACCCAGGCTCACTTTCGTTTGATGAAAAAGTAGTCTCTGCCGCCTGCTCTGCCAACAAAGCCTCTCTATCCTCCATTGGTATGCGGTAATAATCAGCATGTATTTCACTGAATGCTAAAAACCCATGTCTATTACCACCATACTCGACAAACGCGGCTTGCAATGATGGTTCAACTCTCGTTACTTGAGCAAGATAAATATTACCCTTTAATGGGCGTCGGCTGGCGACCTCAAAATCAAAGTCTTCTACGCGATTTCCACTCGTTACAACCACCCGAATTTCTTCTGTTTGGGTGGCATCTATAAGCATACGCTTTGTCATTTAAATAAAACTCCGGTGACCCTAGAAACCAAACATTGGTCTGTTTTTTTGACCCATTATGAGAACTCTTCCGAATAGAGCATCCCTGCAATTGTGTTTTTTTTCTAAGCGATAATATTGAAGATAAAAAAGAATTAATTCCATTTGATTGAAATGATTCTTTTGATGAATTGACGCGGCTGCTGGCCAAAATAATTCTTTGGATTATGATCCAAATGATCGCGGCGAGCCCTAAACCAGTAGAAAAACTAGAAAGGGTCGGCCATTCGAAAAATTTTTCGGTTACGCGCGTCACGTAAAAAGTCCTTACTTTTGTTAATTATTAAAATGAAGAATTAAATTCACAATTCTCTCAAGTTCAAAAAAAGCATGTACGAACGAGGAATTTTGAGTTAACCGAAATCCCACAACGATAATCATACCGTTTAAAAGCAGGAGTAACAATGCTTAGTTACAAATATTAAGTAGCTCAGTTGTTTTATACTATTATCGCATTCATCTAAAAATGGACAATTAGGCAGGTGACTGCGTAATTGTTTGTTTTTGCGAGCCTCATAGATTAAAATTAGCAAGCGATCTTTAATAACCAATTGCATTTTAGCTTTAGAATCGAACCTATGCCCGCGTTGAAACTAATCAAAAGCATTATCTTGTTCTCCGTTTATCTAATGACGCTGACATGTGTCGCAAGCAGTTTTTCTTGGGCGCAGAAAACGTTATCAAACGCAGAACCAGAGATTTTCAATTTAAGAGTAGGGGCTCACACCGATAAAACCCGATTGGTTCTGGATATGGATAGAAAGATAGATATCACACCGTTTTATCTTTTGGACCCCTACAGATTAGTACTGGATATGCCCAAAGTTAAGTTTAAAATTAATTCCACGGGTTTAGTGAGGCCTGTCGGAGACGTGAGTGGGTACCGTTTTGGCTTGTTCGATACAAACACATCAAGAGTTGTAATTGATTTGAGCAAGCCAATGGTGATCAAAAAGTTTTTTCAGTTGAGTGGGGCTAGCAATTCTTTTACTCGTTTAGTTATCGATTTAAAATCTGTTAGTAAAAGCGTTTTTCAAACAAAATCCGCCGCATCTATTCAAAAACGGCAAAAAAAACGAACGCCAAATACGTTCTCTGAGGCTCATTTAACGTCTAAACACTTTTCAAAAAAAAAGGTAGATAAGAAAATTATTGTAATTGATCCGGGGCATGGAGGGGTCGATCCAGGTGCTATTGGCCGTGCAGGAACTTATGAAAAGAACTTAGTGCTATCCACTGCCCAAGTCTTCAAAAGTGTAATTGAAAAAGATCCGGGTTATAAGGTGGTTTTGACGCGAACGCGGGATCAATTTTTGCCGTTAAGAAAGCGGATCTCTCGATCGAAATTATTGAATGCGGATTTATTTATTTCAATTCATGCGGATTCTATCTCTAACAGTGCAGTTCGTGGTGCAACAATTTATACTCTTTCGGAAACTGCCTCTGATAAAGAGGCTGCTCAATTAGCTGAGCGAGAAAATAAAGTTGATATTATTTCTGGAATGGATCTTAGTGAGGAAACAAAAGAAGTTACTAATATTTTAATAGATTTAGCACAACGAGAAACAATGAATCAGTCTGCCAAGTTTGCAGGCCTATTAGTTCCTGAACTTAGAAAAGTTATTAAGACACACAGAAGGCCTCATAAATTTGCTGGGTTTGCAGTTTTAAAGGCGCCTGACGTGCCATCAATATTACTTGAAATGGGATATCTTTCTAATTTAAATGACGAGAGATTACTTAAAACTGATGGGTTCAAAAAAAGATTGGCCGCATCAATAAAAAGAGGTTTAGATAAATATTTTGATCCGAATTGATAGACAGCAGATAAGACTTGATCTTGATCGATATCAGGATATTGGCATCCAATTCCTTTTGAAACATTTTAATGACTCTATGTTTGGGGTTTTTTAAGTGCGCTGGTTAATTTATGGACTATCGTGCGTTTTGATAGCGGGTTCTGCGATAATAGTAGGTTCTGTTTTTTTTCTTTTTAAGTATGGGAAAGGTTTGCCGGAGTATGGACAGCTTGCTGATTATAAGCCTTCTGTTGTAACGCGCGTGCACGGCGGTGATGGCAGATTATTAGCAGAATATGCAAAAGAAAGACGAGTCTTTGTTCCTGTAGAGGTGATGCCAAAATTGTTGATAAAGGCATTTTTATCTTCCGAAGATAAGAATTTTTATAGCCATCAAGGTATTGATGTAAAATCCCTGTTAAGTGCGGCTTTTGATAATCTAATAAATCTGACTTCAGGTAGACGACCAAGAGGCGCATCAACAATCACGCAACAAGTAGCAAAAAACTTTCTGCTTACCAATGAAGTGTCTATAGAAAGGAAAATAAAAGAAGCAATCTTAGCATTTAGGATTGAAAAAGCACTCAGTAAAAATAGAATATTAGAATTATATTTGAACGAAATTTACCTTGGTTTTGGATCTTATGGAGTTGCAGCAGCGGCTTTAAACTATTTTGATAAATCACTTGATGAATTATCAGTGGCAGAAGTTGCCTATTTAGCAGCGTTACCCAAGGCACCAAATAACTATCATCCAGTGCGAAAAAAAAAGGCGGCTCTGGCACGGCGGAACTGGGTGATACAACAGATGCATAAGAATGGCTTTATATCTAACAATACGATGACTAAAGAACAACTGACCCCTTTAGAAATTAAACCTGCCTCAAAAACAGAATTTGTTGACGCAAAGTATTTTTCGGAAGAAGTGCGCCGCCAATTAATATCTCGTTATGGACTAGACCGGGTCTATAGGGGGGGATTGTCAGTTAGAACATCTATTGATCCAAAGTTACAAACCATTGCTGAAAAAGCGCTCAGATATGGATTGTTAAAATACGATAGAAGACATGGTTGGAGAGGGGCAATAACTTCTATTCCTCTGGGACCGGGATGGGATAAAGAATTAAGATTGTTGGGCGAAATAAAAGGGGTGCTAGCCTCTTGGCGAGTTGCGGTGGTTCTGAAAACTGGTTCAAGCGAGGTTCGAATTGGGTTTGAAAATGGTGAGATAGGTACAATAAGAAAGCAAGAATTGATATGGGCGAGAAGATGGAAGCCCAACCAGCGTTTGGGAGCAAAGATAACAGATGCTAGGCAGGTCCTTTCTAAAGGGGATGTTATTCTTGCTGAGAATTTCAATAATGCCGAGAATACTTATGAATTGAGACAAATACCTGATGTTAATGGAGCTGCCATTGCTCTGGACCCGCATACTGGTCGGGTACTGGCGATGGTAGGTGGCTGGAGCTATAAGCTATCTGAATTTAACCGTGCCACACAAGCCTTTAGACAGCCTGGTTCGGCTTTCAAGCCTTTCGTTTATCTCGCAGCACTTGAAAAAGGTTATAGCCCTGCTACACGTATTTTGGACGCTCCATTTGTCATTGATCAAGGTCCCGGTTTAGGGAAATGGAAGCCAGCCAACTATACTAAAAAGTTCTATGGCCCGAGTGCGATGAGAATTGGAATAGAAAAATCAAGAAATTTAATGACTGTTCGATTAGCTAGAACAATAGGTATGCAGACAGTTGCAGATTATGCGAGGAAATTTGGTATAACATCTCAAATGCCCAATCAACTGTCCATGTCACTTGGTGCGGGAGAAACAAATTTGATCAAATTGACTAGTGCGTATGCTATGCTGGTTAATGGTGGAAAAAAAATAAGTCCAACCTTTATTGACAGGGTTCAGGACAGAAATGGGAGCTCGATTTTTCGTCAAGATACTCGACCATGTTTGGGCTGTCAGACAAATGTTTGGACTGATTCCAAAGTGCCCGTATTACCGGACCAACGTGAGACGATTGCCGATAGGACATCTGCTTACCAGATGGTTCGTATGTTGGAAGGGGTTGTAAAACGAGGTACTGGTAGACGCATTGCTTCCTTGAACAAACCATTGGCTGGAAAAACAGGTACGACAAATAAAAATATAGATACATGGTTCGTTGGGTTCTCTCCTGATCTAACTTTTGGCGTATATGTTGGCTTTGATAAACCTAGAACACTCGGATTGCGTGACACAGGATCAAATGTAGCCGCTCCAATATTCAAGAAGTTTATGAAAAATGCATTACTTGCTATGCCGGAAATTCCTTTTAGAGCTCCTCCAGGGATACTCCATGTAAGAATAAATACTGAAACTGGTGGTTTAGCGCGGCCGGGGGATACAAGGGTAATAACTGAGGTTTTCAAACCCGGTGTGGCTTTGACAAATGCAAGCAAGGTTTTGGATGGAGGTTACTCCGTTGGCTGGAATTCACAAAATAAAAATAGACGCGGTACGACAGTTATACCTTTAAAGGGTAGAACTGGAATTTATTAACTCTTTTACGAAAATGTATACCTGCAGAAAGGATTAGAAATGCGAGCTGAGATCGCTTCAATAGCAGATGAGATTAGGCAATCAATTGAATTACTTCGGAGGCATCTTTGACTGGGATCAGTCGACTTTACGCCTTAGTGAATTAAATGCGTTAGCCTCTGCGCCAGAATTTTGGGAAGACCCTATTAAAGCACAAGAAATTATGCGTGAGAGAACGTATTTAGAAAAATCTCTGGGAGATTTAAGTGCGTTTGATCGAGATCTTCAGGATACGATTGAATTAATAAAGCTGGGTGAAGAGGAAGGCGATGTTAATGTCGTTCTAGATGGCGAGACGGTGCTAAACGACTTGCTCAAAAAATGTGCAAAAAATCAATTAGAGGCGCTACTTTCGGGTGAGCTGGATAGTAATGATTGTTATCTTGAGATACATGCAGGAGCTGGTGGAACAGAGGCTCAAGACTGGGCAGAGATGTTATTGCGTATGTATGTTCGTTGGTCCGCTACTCGCGGTTTTACAATTAAATATATTGAAGAGAGCCCTGGCGACGAAGCGGGTCTTAAATCAGTAACTATTAGAGTGAGTGGTCAAAATGCTTATGGTTGGTTAAAAACTGAAAGTGGAGTTCACAGGTTGGTAAGAATTTCTCCTTACGATAGCGCAGCACGCCGTCACACGAGTTTTTCATCGGCTTGGATTTATCCCGTTATAGACCAATCTATCGATGTTAAAATTGAGGATAAAGATTTAAGGGTTGACACTTACCGAGCATCGGGTGCGGGTGGACAGCATGTAAATAAAACTAATTCAGCGATCCGAATCACACACATTCCTACAGGTGTAGTTGTGCAATGCCAGAACGATCGATCTCAACATCGTAACCGTGCGACTGCCCTTGATATGCTGCGAGCTAGGTTATACGAGCTTGAAATCCGGCGCAAAGAGGAGAGTGCTAATGTCATTGAGGCTCAGAAATCAGATATTGGTTGGGGGCATCAGATTAGATCTTATGTGCTCCAACCTTATCAGTTGGTAAAGGATCTTCGCACAAACGAGGAGACTTCGGACACCCAAGGGGTTTTGAATGGGGACATTGACCGGTTTCTTGAGGCTTCGCTCTCCGAAAAGATAACAGCTATTAGTGCCATCTAAAAAACTAGCGTAGAGGTGCCATCGAGTGTTGAAAAATTTAACAAAAATTAGGGTGGTATGGCAATGAAAGCATTAAATTTGATAGTAAAAGAGAATTTTATGGAGAATGATTGGATTATCAATGGGACTATATAAAGAGACTTATCAATATGCTTTAAATCAACCGGAAAAATTCTGGGCTGAAGCAGCTGAAGAGTTAGTTTGGCAAAGACGGTGGGATACTATTTTAGATGATAGCAACACTCCTTTCACTAAATGGTTTTCGGGTGGGAAAATTAACACATGTTATAATGCGGTTGATTTTCATGTTGAGGCTGGACGTGGTGAGCAAGCTGCAATCATTTATGACAGCCCAGTAACAGAGACTAAAGAAATTCTATCATACAGAAATCTACTTGATCGCGTTTCAGCTTTTGCAGGTGTTTTGGTTAAATACGGTGTTACTTATGGAGATAGAGTAATAATATATATGCCGATGATCCCAGAAACAGTAATAGCAATGCTAGCCTGCACGAGAATCGGCGCTATCCATTCGGTTGTATTCGGAGGTTTTGCTGCTAACGAACTTGCCAAACGGATAGATGATGCGAAACCAAAACTAATTGTTTCTGCATCTTGCGGGGTCGAGCCAGGCAGAGTCGTCGCATACACACCATTGTTAAATGGTGCTCTGGAGATATCCGAGCATCAACCGGACAAATGCGTTATTGTTCAAAGGGAATTAGAGTTGGCAGAATTAAAAAATGGCCGTGACGTTGAATGGTTTGATGCCCATAGTCATACCTTTCCTGCGGAATGTGCAGAGGTAGATGCGAATGACCCTGTATATATCTTATATACATCAGGCACGACCGGTATTCCTAAAGGTGTGGTCCGTCCAACAGGAGGGCACTTGGTTGCATTGAAATGGTCTATGAAGAATATCTTCGACGTAAATCCTGGGGAAGTTTATTGGGCGGCTTCAGATGTAGGCTGGGTTGTTGGTCATTCTTATATTGTCTATGCCCCCCTCTTGCATGGATGCTCTTCTGTCTTGTATGAGGGCAAACCAGTAGGTACGCCAGATGCAGGGGCATTTTGGAGAGTCATGTCAGAGCATAAGGTTAAGTGTATGTTTACTGCGCCGACTGCAATGCGGGCTATAAAAAAGGAAGATCCGCAAGGAAATCTTATCAAAAAGTATGATATATCCAATCTAAGGTCTCAGTTCTTAGCTGGAGAGAGGTGTGATCCGGACACTCTCAAATGGACACATGATCTATTAGGAGTCCCAGTAATAGATCATTGGTGGCAAACTGAAACTGGGTGGCCTATTGCATCAAATTGTATAGGACTAGAGCATTTACCTATTAAGCCAGGATCTCCGACCTGTGCGGTCCCAAGCTGGAATATCGAAGTATTAGATTCCTCTTGTAATTCAGTAAAAGCAGGCGACATTGGGGCTATTTCGATCAAGTTGCCATTACCTCCAGGGTCACTTTCAACCCTTTGGAAAAATGATAAACGGTTCATTGAAAGTTATATGGAGAACTACCCTGGGTTTTATCAAACAGGCGATGCTGGGATAATTGATGAAGATAATTATCTACATGTTATGTCTAGAACGGATGATATAATAAATGTGGCGGGTCATCGTCTTTCTACTGGTGGAATAGAGCAGGTTTTAGCGAGTCACTCTGACGTTGCAGAATGTGCTGTTTTAGGCGTAGCTGATCAGTTGAAGGGCCAAGTACCATTAGGGCTTCTAGTTTTGAAGGATGGGGTCAATAAACCATATCAGGAAATAATAGACGATGTTATAAAAATGGTTCGCCAAGACATAGGGCCAGTAGCATCTTTTAGGACAGCTGTAATAGTCGGGCGACTGCCAAAAACGCGATCTGGAAAAATTTTGCGGGGAACTATTCAGTTAATAGCAGAATCAAAGCCTTTTGAAATTCCTGCAACCATAGACGATCCAGCTATTCTTGATGAAATAGCTGATGCGTTATCAAAAATAGGTTACGCAATGTAGAAAGCGAAATTTTGATAGGGTCTTGGGGTAATCCACAAGAGGTAAACCATGCCATACTATTGATGGTTCTTGGCGCTTGGGAGATAAGCTAAACAGAATTCCTTTATGTTGCTTTTTCTTAAATTATTGAACTACGTTCATTTTTTTGGTGATTAAATTTCAAAACCGTTGTAATAGCGTAGCGGATTGGTTGGAATTGAAAGGGAGAGTGCTGGATGTTTGATAATGCCAGTGAAGTACCTTTACAGATTGATTTTTTACTGATCAAAGATTTTTCAATGATGGCTTTTACCTCAGCCATAGAGCCTTTGCGGTTAGCTAATCGAGTGGCAGAAAAAGAGCTATATCGATGGCGAATTATAAGCTTAGATGGAAACTCAGTTGAAGCTAGTAATGGTGCGGAGATTTTAATTAAGCAATCTGCTGCGACCATCGAAAACGTGAAGATAATTTTTGTCGTGTCAGGTGTAAATGTTCAAATGTATGAAGATGAACGTTTATTTGCGTTTTTACGAAGAATATCGCGGTTAGGTTCGGTTGTTGGGGCACTTTGTACCGGAGCGCATCTTTTGGCTAAAGCAGGTTTATTGAACGATCGTAGGTGCACAATCCACTGGGAAAATTTGGGAGCGTTCAGAGAATTATTTCCTGAAATAGAAGTGTCGGCCGATATTTATGAGGTAGATAAAAACCGCATAACATGTTCCGGGGGTACCGCGGGACTCGATATGATGCTCTTCCTTATTGGAAAGCAGTACGGTGATCAAATTGTAGCCGAGATTACTGAACAGTTTATACACGATAAAATTAGAGAGCCACATGATCAACAACGAACTGAATTGCGAACAAGGATAGGAATTACCCACCCTAAATTGCTTATAGCAGTCGGAGACATGGAAAGTAATTTGGAAGATCCGCTTGGTCAAACTGAGTTGGCACTACGAGCCGGCCTCTCTACTCGACAGTTGGAAAGATTATTCCGAAAATACATGTCTATGACCCCTACACGCTATTATCTCAATTTAAGATTAAAAAGAGCAAATCAATTATTATATCAGACAACAATGTCAATACTCACTGTAGCGCTGGCCTGTGGGTTCGTTTCTGCCAGTCATTTCTCGAAATGTTATAAGGAGTACTACACAAGAAGCCCCCGTGAGGAGCGCTTGCGGCGATTTAAATTATCTCGGGAATAATAAAAGAGGATAAATATAAAAACCATTATAGCATAAATATCATAGTAACCCGTGATTTTAAGGTATCTCTGAGATTGACTCTATTTGACTTTCTGGGGCCTCAGTTTTTCCACCCGCTTTAAGAATAGCGTTATCTAGATCTTGCTGTTGACATAGTCCCAAAATTACAGGATGACGAGCTGTAATCTGTTGAGAGTTCCAATGTGTTCTATCTCTTACTTTATTGATTGTCTCCTTGGTTGTTCCAACAAGTCTATTGATCTGGGAATCCTTCAATTCAGGATGATGCTTAACAAGCCAAGCAATGGCGTCCGGTTTATCTCCGCGTTTAGATATAGGAACGTATTTGGGGCCTTTGCCTTTCACAGTGGGTTTGGGAAGTTCGCTTTTTTGTATTTCCAAACTTAAACTTGGGTCCTTAGAGCAGCGCTCTATCTCTGCTCGAGACAACTGTCCATTTGCTATAGGGTCGAATCCCTGCATTCCCAAACTGACCTCGCCATCTGCAATTGCTTGGACTTCAAGCGAATGCAGTTGACAAAACTCTGCAACTTGGTTGAATGAAAGAGCCGTGTTTTCAATTAACCAAACCGCAGTAGCTTTTGGCATTAATGGCTGTGTCATGACATCTCCTTTTCCACTTTTTGAATGCTTTCATCCAAAACTAATCTAATTGCAATTTTTACTATTGGAATCTTAGTTAGGGGGTACTTATATATCTAAAAGATCATTAGGATCAAATAAGAATAGTATAGTTAAATTCTGATTTTTATTAACTCAAACTATGGAGAAAAAAAATCAATGGATTTGGAGGATTTAGAACCCAAAAAAGAAACGGTCAAGTTAAAAGATTTTACTAATTGGAATATAGAGGACTTAGAGTTTTATATTGAAAATATGGAGGCAGAAATTTTAAGGGTTAAAGAAATGATAAAGTCTAAGAAAAAAGCCTCTCTAGCGGCAGACTCATTATTCAAACTGAAATAAAAAAAATAAAGTTTTAAAAGGTTTCTATTAAACTCAAATATCTACAACAAAATTCTGAAAGCGATACTAATGCATACGCCACTTTTTTTTGATGATTTATCAGTAGGCGATTTCTTTGAAAGTCTATCTAAAACAATAACTGAATCTGAGATCATTGATTATGGATGGAAATATGATCCGCAACCTTTCCATGTAAGTAAACCAGAAGCAAACAAATCTCAATTCGGTGGCTTAATAGCAAGCGGGTTTATGACTGCGGCGATTACTTTTAGGTTAATTCAGCAGTCTAATGGATTTCAGACTACGAGTGCTGGTGGACACGGTATAAATAAACTTCGCTGGTTAAAGCCAGTTAGACCCGATGATACTATTCATGCAAAAATGCGTGTCTTATCGCTTAGACCTTCACGATCTCGACCGACAGTAGGTAATGTTTTATGTGAATTTGAAACTTTTAACCAAAAAGATAGCACTGTAATGACTATGGAAAATATTTGGATTTTAAAGTGTCGTCCTTGAGAGCAGTGTTGTATTTAGAGAATGGAAGTGCATGAAGTACTTAAGAAAAGCACTTACTATCCAGTAAACTCTTCTATATGGTCAAAAGGTAATTTGGTTCTCTAATCGCTCCCACGGGATATTTAGAATTACCTTTTGATTGTCCCGCTATTAATCTTAATTATAGCTTTTAAATGTGTCTTTATATCTTCCTTTTGTTAATTATTCTGGCAAAGAGGTCCTAAATGATTCAAACCTTGCGCAGTAAAAATACTGAGATGGGTGTCGCAAGTAGCGACCAAAACCAACAGGTCGTCAAGGGGCGAAACCTATTTGCTATCTTCAGGGTTATATTATTATTACTCCTTATTGGTGCAATGTCATTTTGGGCAGCAAACTGGGGACGAAGTGCGTTTTTGTATGTGCATGAAACTGATGCGCGGGTTATGGCTGACCTTGTCGCAATCAGTAGCAAGGTAGATGGCGTTGTCACACAACGATTTTTCGAAGAGGGAGATCGTATTGAAAAGGGCCAAATGCTTGCAAAAATCGACTCTAGGCTGATGGAATTAAGACTTGTTCAGAAAAAAGCAGAGCGGGGTACCCAACTTGCTGAATTAAATAGATTTAAAGCCGAATACGAGATGTTACAGCAAAAAATAGAATCTAGAATTGATAGCGCTCAATCCAGATTAATGGAGGCTAAAGCAGATAAAAATATATTTGTCTACGAATTCTCGTTTTTAGAAAAGGAATTGAAACGGTTTCAGAAACTCACAAAGACGGGAGCTATTTCCCAATCTAGATTCGATCGATCTCAAGCCGACTTTTTCAAGGCCAAGCAGCAATTAATAAAGGCTAATGCAGTTATAATAACTGCTGAATCATCTCTCAAAGAAGCCGTAGCAGATAGATCTGAATTAAAAGTCAAGGACGCAGAACAAACTGAATTAAAAGCCGAGCTGATCGAGATAGACTCAAAGATCAAGATACAAGAAGAAGAACTAACGAATTATAATGTAAGATCGGATATAGATGGAGTTGTTGGTCGGAGACTCATAAAGGCTGGTGAATATGTTTCTAGGGGGCAGAGACTTTTAGTGATCCATGATCCAGAAAAAATTTGGATAGAAACTAATATTCGAGAGACAGAAGTTAGACGGATATCGTCAGGGCAGCAAGTGCGAATAGAAGTCGATGCTTTCCCAAATCAAGAGTTTACAGGCAAGGTCGGACTTATTGGGAATGCCGCTACCAGTCAGTTTGCATTATTGCCAAAGTTAAACGAAGCTGGAACTTTTACTAAAATCACTCAAAGAATAGGAGTCCGTATCGATGTAGATCAGAAAAATGGCTCCCTCAAACCTGGGATGATGGTTGAAGTATTTATAGACCCGAAAGAATAGATAGAGATTAGTTCAATATTAAGTCAGATAGTGGTTAAAAAATGATTCAACCGATTAACCGACTTGGCGTCCTTATTACTTCAATGATAGCAACTGTTGCTATGATAATGTCGTCAACAATGGCTAATGTAGCAATTCCAAATATCATGGGAGCCTTTGGAATAGGGCAGGATCAGGCTCATTGGGTGTCTACGGGCTTCTATTCTGCGATGACAGCAGGTCTACTTCTGAATGGTTGGTTAGTAACAAATTTTGGGCCTCGTAATATATTTATAAGTGCACTGACTGTTTTTTCGTTTGCCGGTTTTATTGGTCAATATGCGCCCACATTTGAGGGAGTAGTTCTTGCTCGTATTGCTCAAGGGTTTTGTGCTGGCATTATACAACCATTAGCATTAACTACCGTTTTTTTGGCATATCCGCCGGAAAAAAGAGGGCAGGCCATGGGCTGGTTTGGTCTTACAGCCGTTTTTGGTCCAACGATTGGTCCTGTACTTGGAGGATTTATCGTTGATTTTGCTCAATGGCGGTTCGTTTTTGTAGCCGCCGTTCCCATGATGCTTATTGGTTCTGTCATGGCATGGTTATTCGTGCCTGGTCGCACAGAAACGGTAAGCCGCACCCCACTAAATATAGGTAGTTTCTTTTTGATTACAGGGGCGTTTATGCTCTTTTTGAATGGAATAAGTTCGGGACAGCGCGATGGCTGGGATACTAATCCAGTGTTTTTTATGCTCTTTTCTTCTATTATTCTGTTTGTCTTATTCTTAATCCGTGAAAATAGAGGTGAGAACTCTCTATTAAAACTGAGATTATTTAGCTATCGAGCTTACATAGCGTCAGCTTTAGTAGCATTCATTTTTGGGGCTGGAATGTTTGGATCCCTATATATTATTCCAGTAATGGTTCAAACAGTTCAGGGACTGACAGCTCTTGAGGCTGGATTAATGTTATTACCAGGGGGACTTGTTTCGTTACTGGTGTTTCCTTTTGCAGGCAGGCTCTCAGCAATAGTACATCCGTCTTATACTATGACTGTTGGATTAGCTATATTTGGTCTTTCATGCTGGTTACTAGCCGGAACAGGTATCTTGACTGGTTTTTGGATGATGGCTTTGTTAATTGCCCTTGGTCGAATAGGCCTTGGATTAGTCATTCCGTCATTAAACCTGAGTGCGATGAGTTCTGTTCCTCAGGATTTGGTTCCCTTCGCTGCCGGAACTATGAACTTTGTGAGGTTTACTGGTGCGTCACTAGGGATTAACACATTGGCAATCATAATCGACAGTAAAATGATCCAATACGGGAGTAGTTTATTGGAGACTCAGACATTTAATAATCTAACTACACAAGAGTTTTTGGGAAATATAACGGAACGTCTTCTTAGTTATGGTTTGAGTGCTTCTGAGGGGGCAATGGTTTCTAAAGTTTACTTGAAAAATATTCTTTTATTGAAAGCTCAAGAGTCTGCATTCCAAGACGGGTACATGGCATTACTCATACTCTTTATATTGGGTATGTTCGCGACGATGATGCTATTTAAAAAAAATAATTAAGGATAAGTTTTCTGCTCATAGACATAAATAAAGAAATGCAAATGAGAAAATGCAAAGCAACAACAAAAACAAGTACGGGTAACACTTTTTTGACATATCCACAGCTAATTCTGCGATAAGTCAAGGAGCCCCTTTTCTTCGATGGATCAGTATTTATGAAAATTTACCCTAAGTTTTCATAAATAATTGTGACCCTTTCTAGGAATATTCTAGTCAAGTTCTGTTGCGATGCCCTCCGGTAACGGGACATTAAAGGTATTTAAGGTCATTGAAATCAAGGTGTAGTAGCCAAGAATGCCCACTAAATCTACTGCTCCAACTTCCCCGAACTCCCTTACCGCAGCGGCGTAAGTTACATCAGCTACACGATGATCATTATGTAATTGGGTAGCAAACTCGTAGATAATTTTCTCTGGTTCATTATTAAATATGGGGGTTCTCCGTTGCCTTATCGCTTCAACAATTTTTGGGTCTAAGCCTGCATCTAGGCCAATTTTTTTATGGGCATACCACTCATATTCTGCCCCCCAAAACCTTCCGGTCACTAGAATTGCTAACTCGCTTAAATGAGAAGGCAAGGACGTTTCATACCTACAGAATTGGCCAAGTTTCTGCGCCTTATCGGCTAAGTTAGGGCTCGTTAGCCATACTTTTAGCGGCCCTTGTAATTTACCTCTTGGGCCAGCTACTATTTCGTCTTTTATTGATTTTTGTTCAAGGGTCATATCTTCGGTCTGTAATTCTTTAATTCTCATACTATTGGATCCTTTAAATATCAGTCTTCGGTGCATTTTCAGCTAACCCATCATACAGAGATAGCATACGTTCTCGCCAACTCTCTACAGGATCAGACGTTTCTAATATTTCAAATGAACTGGTTATTCGGGCCCACATAAATGCACCAAATAGCGCATAATCAGAAAAATTAGGGTTTTCCCCGCCAAAGAATGGCCCAACTTCTAAAGCTTTTCGAATTGGATAAAGTGCCTGTTTGATTGCTTTTTTGGTGGCATCACGGTCGCTGACTACCTGTTCGAGGCTCATGCCAAAACGCTTCTCTCTGGACATTCTAAAATACTCGTGTTCATTAGAGTTTATGACGTTCAGAATATCCAAAACAACACATTTCGCAATCAGTGGGTGTATTTGGCTGTCTACCCAACTAGATACGAATTTTGCTTGAATAAAGTCGTTGTTTCGACCAAAAAGTGATCTGTCACTTTTATATGATTTTTCAAGATAAACAGCAATATCCCAACTATCGGAGATAATTATGTCTCCATCTTGGATCACTGGGACTAGTTCTTGCCCAGAAAATTCTAATTTGTGTTTTTGGGTGAAGCCAACACCTTCTACGGTCGAGTTGCACTCCAGACCTTTGTGTGCAAGCGCCATCCTAACCCGCCAACCAAAAGGACTAAAGCGCTTACCGTTTAAACCTTCAAGGTCAAAAAATTTTATAGAAATCGTAGGAATCCTTCCCGAAGTTAATTTTCTTACAATAAATCTGAGTCAGTTATATATCAATAGTCCAAGTCTAAAGCTTGTTTTAAAAAAAATAGTCTTGCAACCCCGATATCAAGTATATTTCTTTGCTAAGACCTTTCGTTTACGGTTAAAGCATGATCAAGTCGACATTTATGCAATAAATTATATAGGGTTCTGTGTTTAATTCTTTAAAATTATCAATATTTGAACCATTTGCTATCAGAAGTTTTAGATTCCAGTGGCCTGCTGATTTAATGACGTCGTGGGCTTTTGAAATGGAGATTTTAATTCTTGGCTGGTATGTTTTAACAGTCACTGACTCTGTTCTAATTTTGGCTGTTTTTGCATCTATGCAATGGCTGGGGACGTTAATAGCACCATTTTTGGGCGTGTTAGGCGATAGGTGGGGTAGGCGTAGAATGCTTTGTCTACTCCGTAGTTCTTATCTTTTTACCTCAATTATAACAATGACGTTAGCGTTAGGTGACGCACTTAGTGCCCCTATGGTGTTGGGAATTAGTTTCCTAATAGGCCTAGTTCGTCCCTCGGACCTTGTTATGCGTAATGGGCTAATTGGTGACACCATGCCAGGAAAAATCTTAATGAAGGCGATGGGTGTTTCTAGAACGACAATGGATTCTGCTCGCATAGCCGGTGCACTATTGGGGGCCGGGTTATTTTCGGTTTTAGGTATTGGCCATGCATATATAGCTGTGGCTGTTTTTTATATAATCAGCTTATTACTTACTTTGGGTGTATCATCAGTTAGGATTAAAACGGGTCTTCCAAATGATTTTTTAGTTAATTCTCCATTAAATGATCTCAAAAAAGGACTTCAATATGTTTGGAATACGCCAACACTGTTAGCATCAATGTGGCTTGCTTTTCTTGTGAATCTAACCGTATTTCCTATCAGTCATGGTATTTTGCCGTTTGTTGCAAAAGAAGTTTATCTAACTGATGAAAATGGTTTGAGTCACTTGGTTGCCTCTTATGCTGCAGGCGCTCTTTTAGGGTCTATAACAATGACCCTTGTTGGCGTTAGGTCTTATCCAGCTCGTTTTATGATCCTAAATATTTTTCTAATGCATATTGTCATCATAATAATTGGACAAATAGAAACAAAATTAACTGGCCAATTTCTATTGGCGTTAGCAGGATATGTCCAAAGTCTAGCAATGATATCTATGGCAGTAACCTTATTAAATATCGCGGACGAGAAGTTTCGGGGTTTGGTGATGGGAGTTAGAATGCTTGCCGTTTATGGATTGCCGGTTGGATTAATTGGAGCAGGTATTTTGATAGAATGGTTTAGCTACTCCACTACCGTTATGCTTTATGGGGTGGGAGGCCTTTTTTTAACTGGGTTAATTGCTGTCAAATGGAGACGAGAGATCTGGTGGAGCTCAAATTGATAAGCTGAACCAATATAGTTATTAGGTGTTTATTGGCTAGCTTAGACCAGAAAATCTCTGAAAATGGATACAGTTTGTTTGTAGTTATGTTGGCCAAAACTTGCTGCCACATATCTGTCAGGCCGTACAAGAATTATTTGGTCTCGGTGGGCATATAACCGCTTCGTAGTGGCGTCAGGTATCGGTTTTAACCTGGTTACTCCATCTGGTTTATCAATTAAATTTTCTCCCACGGCAACTATTTGACAGCCCAGTTCTGGCCATAATTCATATTTAATATCATTAAAAATCTCAATTAAAGATTCAGTTTGAACAATAAGAGTAAATCCTTGTCCAAGTATTTGGTCCAAACGTATCGCAAAACCATCCAGAGATGTAACTGGAATTTGAGGTAACATCTCTCCAACCAAAGAACCAAAAAATTCCTGATTTTTTAAATTAACAAAGGCACCAGTTTCATAACGTGGGGACGGTTTAAATTTCATTTGAGTAATAAAATCTTTTGCGTCGGGAAAGCGGTCCATCCACGTAACCAGACTATTTCTGAAGGCAATGTCTTGGTTATCTACTGGCATTACGATATCACCCATAGCAACTGCAAGTTGGATCATGGCCCAGCATGGCTCTCGTCGCTCTGCTTCATAGGTTTCCAAAAGCCCCGGTCTACTTTTCCCCGTGGAAGTTAAAAATAATTTCCATGACAAGTTGTGGGCGTCCCTCAGCCCAGCATTCATACCTTGACCAGCAAACGGTGGCGTTACATGAGCTGCGTCACCTAAAAGAAATACGCGGTTTTTTTGCCAACAGGCAGCAATTTTAGCTTCAAAAGTATAGACGGCTACTCTTGCTATATCATTAAGTAGGATCTTTCGCATAGGTTTTAGACGTGCTTGTATATTTTTGATGTTTAACAAGTCTTTGCCTGTTTCATGTTTCAATGCTCTAAATTCATATCTTCTCCCTCCATTTGGAGCAGGAATGCTCACATAGGGTCGATTAGTGCTGCAAAAAAATTTGGAAACAGGTTCGCTGTCAGGGTCGTTTAAAGTATCAACGATCAACCAATCTTCAGGGTAACTGTCGCCTAACATTTGGACATCAAGAATTTTTCGGACTGTACTTCTCGCACCATCTGATCCCAGAAGATATTGGGCTTTTGTGTGCGCGTGTGTTCTGTTCTGTCCTAGAATAGTTATATCTACCTGGTCTAAATTTTGTTTAAACGATACTAATTCTGAAGAAAAACAGACAGTAACATTATCAAATCGACTTAATCCACCGAGTAGGGTCTTTTCGAATTCTGGTTGGAATATCTGCGTTCGTCTTGGAAATCCAAATTCTACTGGTCCCGGACCAACTTCGGCAAAAGGTTCTCCGTTTTCACCGTAGTATCGAGAGCCCTTGCTGGGCAAAGCATTCGGTAGATACTGATCACTTAACCCGACGGACTGTAGTGTTCGGCACCCTTCATCGTCTAAAGTAATTGCTCTAGGTACATTATAGAGTTCGCAATTCCGCTCTAACAATAGAACTCTTAGGCCGTAGAGCCCCAATAAATTTGCCGTCATTAGGCCAACTGGTCCTGCACCGACTATAACAATATCGCTATCACTTGGGATATTACTCAAGTATTTCTTCCTATTATTCGTGTTATTATTGAAATGGTTTGACCAATGCTCTCTCGACTAAATCAAGTCTGTCCTGTCCATAAAACATGTCCCCGTCAACAATATAAGTGGGGGAACCAAATACAGATCTTTTTATAGCCTCCATCGTATTTGCTTTGAAAATTTTTAAAATTTGCTCAGATTCGATTACTGCTAACAAAGGTAAAGGGTCAATACCAACCGACCGCGCGATCGTATCAAGAGTTTCTTTGTCCGCTAAGTCAGCATCATAGAGCCAATGAAATTTCATCATAGCGTGTGCCAATTTATCAATATTGAGCCCAAGTCCACTGCCTGCTATCAACATGGCACTTGATGGGGCCAGAGAATTGAAGTGATGAGTGGGAAGAAATGTTTTTAGGGGTACCCCTCTGAACTCAGACCAGCGCTCTACTTCGCGGCGAAAAAAGTAATCAAGATGCGCTGCGCTGCGTTCACCTATCGTTATTGAGCCTGCACCAATAATTGCTTCTGGCAAATTAAATGGTTTATGTACAATTTTGTGATTTTGGTTGCTCGTTAGCTCAATAAATTTCGAGGCCCCTAAATATGCATAAACCGAGTGGGTAGCATAAAAGTATTCGACTACAGCCATCTTGAAAACCCATGTGTCAATTATTACCAATAAACAGTGTAATATTGCGGAAATTTAACATCTTCCTCTAATCAGCACCCTCAACTACCATT
>ENA-UOXV01003421-UOXV01003421.1-marine-metagenome-genome-assembly--contig:-NODE-3421-length-19305-cov-5.366390_pt1 | contig 19305 bp, 16 predicted proteins | sample MGYA00238165_ERZ766961 | MGnify/ENA primary metagenome ERZ766961 (study PRJEB28924, sample SAMN03173240) | marine metagenome | biome: Marine; feature: Water; material: Subsurface seawater | place: North...
TATGACCGTATGTTTAAGGCCCCTGGTAAATGGGAAATGAGCAAATGTGTTAACGCATCATGTGGTTTGTTATGGCTTAATCCCATGCCAAATGATGATGAGTTATGGAAAATATATGTAGAATATTATACTCATGGCAGTGAGGGGAAATATACGTTTGATTTTATTCGAAATATTGAGAATAAATATTATGAATTAGCTTATGGCTATAGGAATCTAGATAAACCAAACTCCATATTACCAGGGTTTATTGTAAATCTATTTCCAACGGAAAAATCAGAACTTGATTTCAGAATATTAGGCTTAGATGCTGTTCCTGGAGGCAAAATGTTAGACATTGGATGTGGTAATGGTCATTTAATTAAGAGGCTAATGAAAATGGGATGGAATGTTGAAGGAATGGACTTTGATCCGGTAGCAGTTGAATATTGCAAATCATTAGGACTGAATGCTAAAGCCGGAGATTTCTTTGAGTTAAATTATCCAAGTGATTATTATGATGCAGTTACACTCAGTCACGTTATTGAGCATGTTCCTAATCCAGCAAAAACATTAACAGAGATATTCAGAATATTAAAACCCGGCGGCAAGGTTGTAATGGCAACTCCAAACAGCGACAGTTGGTTATATACAGATGTATTCAAAGAGAATTGGCTTTCCTTACACCCTCCTGCACATATTCACATCTTTAACTTAGACAATCTAGGTGATTTGGTGAAAAACGCGGGGTTTGAGCTAAAAAAAGCAAAAACCACCGTTAGAAACGATGGGTTTGTTTATGCAGCAAGCACAATGTTAAAGCAATCAAATAAATTTGCATTTGGACGAGAAAAGCCTTCAATGCCAATTAATATTTTAGGTAAGTTCCTACAGTTGTTGGGCTGGTTTAAACTTGGCACAAACCCTAAACTTGGTGGTGAACTCTTTATTATGGGAGTCAAGCCTAAATAATGCTAGGAAATCTATTGTTTTTCTATATTGTAGATATTAAATTCCTAAATGAATTTTCATTACTTGGAATGTGAGATATTTTTCAGATTAGTTATTCCTAATCAAATTTAATATGGTCAGCCCAAAATTCGGGTTCATATTTCTCCCATGCATGGCAACCAAAAGGAAGTTCGGAGTTATTCATCTCATAGCATTCACTCGGACTGGTTTCAAACGCAAACTTCAGTGCTTCTTTCATTGAAGGTCTTTTAAACCCCCAATCAATCAATGGAACTACCATTCCCCAGTAGGTATCTTCTGTTTTCCGCCAAAATGGCAACACCTTAATCAACCATTTCGCGTTTCTTTTCATAGCCGATATTTTCCGTAGCGAAAACCCACCGTTACCAACCTTGCCCTTCATGAGAGGCCTTATATCGATAATTGGTTTTGATTTTCGCGTAGGTTCTGAAAGATCAATCCAAGGGGCACCAACAAAATCATAACCTTTTTCACACCAATCCAAAAGTTCATCCTTGAAAATCCAGCAATCTGTTTGGTAAATAAGTAAATATTCGTGCTCATCAAAGCCCTTGTAAAAACTTGGAGACAAACACAATTCGTCGTAACCCAAATAACTGCTAAAAAAGTAGGGGTCATAATACTTGACTTCAAGTCCCTTTACCAGCTCAGTATACGCACTAGTATCGAGCCCTTCTGGAACCAATAATACTTTTCGGTACCTAGCCAACACTCTATCGCATTGAAGTAAACACTGCTTTTCGTTATCAGATATTGTTGACTTGTGAGTAGGTATTGTTATTACTACACTGCTTGGGTCTAAAGCCATTTCAAATTAATGTTTATGTTGAAAAAAGTATGATTAATTCTAATCTTCTAACCAAACTGGAGGTAACTTCTCAGTAATTTCAATATTCTTGAATTTTTCACTTGAAGTAACTCCTTCTGTTTTTGCCCAATTAGCCATTTTTTCAACACCTTCTTCAAGTGTAGTTACTGTATTGTTCCCAAAAACTTCTTTAGCTTTTTCATGACTGGCATAAGCGTGAACAACTTCGTTTCTCGCTTCTAAATGTCTTAATTCAGAATCAGCTCCCATTGTTTTCATTACGACTTGGGCTAATTCTTTGACAGTAAATTCGTTGTCTGCCCCAATATTAAAAGTCTGTCCATAAGCTTCTGGGATGTCCACACATTTAGCAATATGAGGAGCAACATCACCTATATAACTAAAAGCCCTGGATTGTAATCCATCACCAAAAACCGTCAATGCATTTCCTTGCATAATTTGATTCATGAAAATGCCAACTACGTTACGATATTTATCGCCTAAGTTTTGATATTCACCATAAACATTATGAGGTCTAAAAATCACAAAATCTAGATCAAACATTTCCTTGGTCACTCGCAAATCTTGTTCAACCGCAAGTTTTGCTATTCCATAAGGATCTTCAGGAATCGGCGTCATGTCTTCGGTCATAGGTGGCTCTAGGGCACCATATACAGCTATTGAAGAAGTAAAGACAAAACATTTAATTTTATGTTTTACAGACTCATTAATTAAATTAACACTACCAATAAGATTGTTGTTATAATTAAATCTTTTAATAAAATGGCTTAACCCTTCAGCAGCATAAGCTGCAAGATGATATACATAGTCAATTTTATTCTCGTTGAATATTTTTGCCAGTAACTCATGATCCAGAATAGACCCTTCAATAAATTCAACACCAGGAGCTAGATAACTTCGATTTCCACCACTTAAATCATCCAAAACAATGACTTTATGTCCCATCTTAATTAATTCTCTACTTACATGAGCGCCAATAAACCCCGCGCCTCCTGTTACTAATGATGTTGACATAATTATTTACCTTAAAATTTGATGTTCTTAATAGTCTGCAAAATTAAAAAAAATGAGGTATTAAATCACCAACAATATTATTACTCCTTCTGAAAACTTACTCCGTAAATACTCTAATCATAACGGTCTATAGGCGTCACTTCAAAAGTTGAAATAAGTTTGGGTTTGATTGATTAATCCATTCTTCTATTTTTCCCAAAAAACATCATTCCCCTTAACACAATTTTGAAATGACTCCAAAGCGTTTCAATCCATCCAAAATGATCGACCATGATCCAAAAACGTTCAGTCAAAGCTTTTTTGAGCAACTGCTTTGAAACACCTCCATGCAAAAAGATTGAAAGGGGTTCAACTAAATTCAAATTCGATTTGGAATTTTCAATACAAGTAAGCATCCAATCATAATCTGAACTAATCCGATACTTTAAGCTGAATTTAGGAGCAATATTTCTTTTAACGATAAAAGATTGGTGACACACCCTCTGCCCCATTTTAAAACTTTCTAATGTCAAGTTTTCAGGAAGAGTTCTCGAAGTAAATTTTGACCTCAAGCCTAAAGATGACCTATCTTCTTTGACAAAATTAGCATCTCCATAAATGATATCAGAATTTATGCCTTCAGCAAATATTTGACTAACAGTTTCTTTAATTATTTCATCACCAGCATTTATAAAGACTACGTAATCTCCTTGTGATTTATCTAACCCTTTATTCATGGCATCATAAATACCATTATCTGGTTCTGAAACCAAAACATCTATTAAATCCTTATTCTTATTAAGAATTTCGAGCGTTTTATCTTTTGAAGCTCCGTCAATTACAACATACTCAACTTGATCCTTATTAAGAGCTCTAACGCTCTTTAAAGTTAATTCAAGAAGAGATTCAGCATTATAAACAACAGTAATTATGGATAATTTAATATTGCCCATAACTATTCTTTGTCTACTTCTTCAAACTCAATATACTCACCACCTTCAAAATTCTTAGTTGATTTAGTTTGTTTTTCTTGAGGTTTTTTAATGTATACACCTTCGTCTTTTTGCTCAAACCCTGGACCAGCACCCTGCTGATTCATTTGGTCTTTCATTTTCTTTTCCACCTTCCGAACAAAGGTTTTAAGAAGCCATGGCATAACAAGTTTTCCGAAAATTCTAAAACCAAAATATATTAAACCAAGTATTAAAAGAAGCTTCATGGAAATTGATCAGTCTATTTACTCAAATACAAGTTTCTTTCTGAATAAACCTTTCTAAAGTAGCTATCTCTTAAATCAGGAATAAATCGTATTGCTTCTCCTGTAGATTTCATTTCAGGTCCTAACTCCTTATTTACATTAGGAAATTTATCGAAACTAAAAACGGGAATCTTAATCGCATATCCCTCTTTATGTGGCTTAAAGTCAAAATCTTTCACCTTTTTATCTCCTAACATCACCTTTGTCGCATAATTAACGTAAGGTTCGCGATATGCTTTAGCAATAAAAGGAACTGTTCTAGAAGCTCTTGGATTAGCCTCAATAACATATACTGTATCGTTTTTGATTGCAAATTGAATATTAATCAGTCCTTTTGTATTCAATGCAACGGCCAATTTTTTCGTAATATCTTCAATTTGAGCAATGATAAAATCACCCAAGTTATAAGGAGGTAAAACAGCATAAGAATCACCCGAATGAATTCCAGCAGGCTCTATATGTTGCATTATTCCCAATATATGTACATCTTCTCCATCGCAAATAGCATCAGCTTCAGCTTCTATAGCATTTTCAAGGAAGTGATCTAGTAGTATTTGATTGCCTGGCATTGCCCTCAAAATGTCAACAACATGGTGCTCTAGATCAGCATCGTTAATAACGATTTTCATCTTTTGCCCACCTAAAACATAACTTGGCCTAACCAATAATGGGTAGTTTAATTCACTTGCCAATTCTAATGCTTGTTCGGCAGATTCAACTATACCAAATTTCGGGTAAGGTATTTCCTTTTCAGCTAAAAGCCTAGAAAACAAACCCCTATCTTCCGCTAAATCAAGAGCTTCAGACGAAGTTCCCATTATTTTTATCCCATACCTAGTCAGTTTCTCAGCAAGCTTAAGAGCTGTTTGCCCACCGAGCTGAACGATAACTCCAACTGGTTTTTCATGCCTAATGATGTCATAGATATGTTCCCAAAATACAGGCTCAAAGTAGAGTTTATCTGCAGTATCAAAGTCTGTCGATACAGTTTCAGGATTACAATTAATCATTATGGTTTCATAGCCACATTCCTTTGCTGCTAATACGCCATGAACACAACAATAGTCAAACTCAATACCCTGACCAATTCTGTTAGGACCAGATCCTAAAACTAAAATCTTAGGTTTATCACTAACTACAGATTCATTTTCTTCTTCAAAAGTTGAATAGTAAAAAGGCGTTTTTGCCGGAAATTCTGCAGCACAAGTATCTACCAGTTTAAAAACTCTATTAATTCCTAAGGCGTCTCTTTTAGTATAAACTTCACTCTCTAAACAACCCAATAAATGTGCAATTTGTCTATCTGCATAGCCCATTTGCTTCGCGGTAAACAGAACATCTTTAGGAATACTTTCTACTGTATGTCTTTCGATTTCGGATTCATAAGAAATCATCCCTTCGATCTGTTTCAAAAACCAGTAATCAATTTTAGTTTTATCATGAATTGTTTTGAAAGGAATACCTAATTTAATAGCATCATAAATATAAAATAGTCGATTCCAAGTGGGATGTTCTAGTGAATTTAATATCTCATTTTGATTCGTTACTCCCTTTCCATCTGCGCCCAAACCATTTCTTCCGATTTCAAGAGATTGACAGGCTTTTTGCAAAGCTTCAGGAAAACTACGACCAATGCCCATTACTTCTCCAACCGATTTCATTTGAAGGCCAAGTTCTCTATCTGCACCTTTGAATTTATCAAAATTCCAACGAGGTATTTTTACAATTACATAGTCCAATGTTGGCTCAAAAAACGCCGATGTAGATTTGGTGATTTGATTGTCTAACTCATCTAAGTTATACCCAAGAGCTAATTTTGCTGCAATTTTTGCGATTGGGTATCCTGTTGCTTTAGAAGCCAACGCAGAGGATCTAGAAACTCTCGGATTAATCTCAATTGCAATAATATCTTCTGCTTCGTCAGGACTCACAGCAAACTGAACATTACAGCCTCCAGCAAAATGCCCAATAGACCTTATCATTTTGATCGTCATATCCCGCATTTTCTGATAAGTTTTATCAGAAAGTGTCATAGCAGGTGCAACTGTGATACTATCTCCAGTATGCACTCCCATTGGATCAAAATTTTCTATAGAACAAATAATAATAACATTACCTATGTTATCTCTAAGTATCTCCAATTCAAACTCTTTCCATCCCAAAAGAGCTTTATCAATCATTACTTCATGAATTGGTGATTTATGTAACCCCGAATCCAATAAGGAATCAAATTTTTCAGGATCATGAACCAAAGAAGCACCTGTACCTCCTAAAGTAAATGAGGCCCTAATACATAATGGAAAGCCAAATTCTTGAGCTATTTCTTTTCCTTCTAAAAAAGACTTTGCCGTTTTTTGAGGAGCCATCGGAACCCCAATTTCATCCATCAATTCTCGAAATTGCTGTCGATCCTCTGTTACATTAATGGCGTCAATATTTACGCCGACCATTTTCACACCATGATCAGTCCAAATACCCATTTCATCGCATTCCATTGCCAAATTCAATGCTGTCTGCCCTCCCATTGTAGGCAATACAGTGTCTATATCAGGATGTTTTGTCAGTATCTCCTCAATGCTTTCATGAGTTAACGGTTTCAGATAAATATTATCTGCAGTCACAGGATCCGTCATTATAGTAGCCGGATTCGAATTAATGAGCGTTACAATTACTCCTTCTTCTCGAAGAGATCGTGAAGCTTGTGAGCCTGAATAATCAAATTCACAGGCTTGCCCTATTACGATAGGACCACTTCCAATAATTAATACGTGACTAATGCTAGTATCTTTAGGCATAATTTGAAAGAATAATAAGGGTTAAACAGGAAATAAAAAAAGGAAATATTAAAAAAGGGTGGGGCTCGCTGGAAGAATAATTAACTAAAATGGAGTCCTTTCTTAACACGGTTATTTTAGGCTGCGAATTTAATATAATCTCCTTGTTTGTTCCTTGAGTTTTCTCCTTTAGTTTTGAATCGTTTTGAACAATTACAAACTGTTAACAGATAATGGCCTTAAGTTAGAATACATCACTTTTGGGAAAGGTGCTGACACTCTCGTTTGTTTCCATGGATTTGGAAAAGAAGCAAAAGATTTTTTAGTGTTAGAAGCCGCTTTAGGAAGTCACTATACTATTCATTCTGTAAATCTATTTTATCACGGTGACTCTTCTTTTCCAGATAATAGATTAGAAAACAAACCTTTAGAGTTAACCGAATTAAAACTAATATTCGAACAATTAAGAATTACAGAAAACATTTCAACTTTTAGTTTAGCTGGATATAGCCTTGGAGGAAAAGTAGCTTTAGCCATAACAGCATTATTCCCTGAAAAGGTAAAAAAACTATACTTAATTGCACCCGACGGAATAAAAGCAAACTTATGGTACCACTTTGCCAGCCAAACTTTGTTAGGTCAAAAATTAAACAAGGCAAGTATAAAAAATGAATGGGTATTCCGTTCCTTCATGAGCCTATCCTCAAAATTAGGACTAGCATCAAAGCGACAGCAGCGATTTGCGAAATCTCAAATGCGCAGTCTAGAACAAAGAACTAAGGTGTATAAAATATGGATGGCACACCGGAAATTATCGACTCAATTAAAAAACCTTACTCAATTAATAAACTCAAATAAAATTGAAGTAAGGATATTCGTAGGGAAATATGACAAGATTGTTCCACTTGTACCCATTGAGAATTTCACAAAATCTCTTGCATTAAGTTCAATCACTTATTTGAACTCCGGTCATGAAATAAATTTAGAAATAATAGGTCAGAAAATTATTTTAAACGGTTGGCAATAAAATAATTACTAAAAAGTTATTGTACTTTGAATGCCTAAACATTCTTAATATGAAATCAATATCAATAATTATCGCATCGGTAGTCCTTTCCTTTATACTGTTCAATTCTTGTAAAAAAGAAAAACAAGAGGCAATTCGAACCCAATTGAAATTACCCGCCAATGATTTTAATTATGACATGGATAATGCCAAAGCCAAACTGGGCCGTGTTTTGTTCTATGACAAGGCTCTTTCCGCGAATAATTCAGTAAGTTGTGGTAGTTGTCACAAACAGTCTTTGGCATTTTCAGATGGTGAGTTAGTCAGTAAAGGGTTTGATGGGCGCGTAGGAAATAGAAACACCCCTCCTATTCAGAATATTTCATCCCATTTTCAGGAGTTATTTTGGGATGGCCGTGAATCACATCTCGAGATTATGGTCACCAAACCCATTTTTAATCATGTTGAAATGGGAATTAGAAGCAACGATTACTTGCTTAGAAGTGTAAAAGCTAAGCCTTATTATTCTCACCTATTTAGTGAAGCCTTTCCAAATGAAGAAATAAATTTTAGCAATATTGGAGATGCCCTCTTAAATTTTGTTGGAAGTTTAAATTCTAATAACTCAGAATTTGATAGACCTACCCTGAATAGATCATTTGAAGTTAATGAAGGAGAAAAACTTTTTTTCGGAAAATATAATTGTGGATCATGTCATAATGTTAGAAACCCAAAAGGGTATAATGGCGGCGGTCAAATTGATCTTGGTAAAACTACCACTCAAAACATGACTGCTGAAGACATCAAAAGATTTAATGAATCAAATGCTTCTTTAATAAATATTGGACTTGACATTAACTATGCCGATAAAGGAAAAGGAGAATTAACCGGGAACCCTGATGACAATGGGAAATTTAAAATCCCAAACTTGAGGAATGTAATGCTGACAGCTCCATATATGCATGATGGGCGATTTAAAACTATTGATGATGTTCTCGATTTTTACTCGAAAGGAATATCAACTCATCCAAATTTAGATTCAAGACTTATTTCGGAAAACTCAAAACCTCAAGTTTTGGATATTACAAAGCAAGAAAGAAAATATTTAAAAAGCTTCTTAAATGCGCTAACCGATCAAAGTTTCATTTTAGACCCTAAGTTTTCTGACCCATTTATAAATCATTAATCTACAATCATGAAAAATTAAGTTTCGTAATCTTATTGGGGTGCCTATTATCTATCAGCTCCAATGCACAGGAAAAGAAAAAAGAGTCATTTCAAACTTATAATAACGACAAAAAAACAAGTCATTTTATTGGTTTCCAGACTAATGAATTACTTAGGCAGCTTTTTAGTTTTGGAAATACCATTGAAACTGGAAATCCCTTTTTATTGAAATATTCGTTACGATTTAACGAGCCCAATTTTGAAATTACGGCGGGATTAGGCTATCGAACCGGGTCTAGCAATCAAAACAGCGGGAATTTAACAACTAGTCAATCAGATCTGTTTTTTCGGCTAGGAGCCGCAAAAAAGTACAACATAGGAAGACGGTTTGAAGTCGGAGTTGGAATTGATGGAGTAGTTTCAAGCATCACGAGCAATAGCGAAAATACAGTTGTGAACGTAAATAATAATTTCTTTGATTCTACTTATACAAGTACAAAAAACAATGCACTCACTGTGGGTGGTGGCCCTCAATTTACATTGGCCTATTATATAACTCCTAGAATTAAATTAGGAACTGAACTCACGACCTACTTCACTTACAGTGAAGCTAAGTTCGAAAACATATCAGAACAATTAAGAATTCAAAATGGTTTTGTTACCCGAAATTCGTTTGAAGATACAGGAACGAACTTTCTAACAAACTTCGAATTGACATTGCCCATTTCACTATTTCTTAGTGTCAAATTTTAATTAGTGAGTTTGTGTTTCGGTACAAAGAACAAGAGAACTAAACCAACTATAAAGAATGTTCCTAATGCAAATATGGAATTTCGCATTGAACCAGTAAGTTGAACAATCCAACCAAAGGCAAACATACCAATGAAGATTCCAATTTTTTCTAGCACATCATAAAAGCTAAAAAATGAAGCATGATCTTGGGTTTCTGGTAGCATTTTTGAATATGTAGACCTGGACAAAGCTTGAACCCCTCCCATCACAAATCCTACTGACGCTGCGGTAATATAGAAGTCCATTGGAGTAGTAATTGTATATGCCCACACGCATACAAAGAACCAAATAACAACAGCAATTTTGAGTACACTAATATTTCCAATTCTTTTAGATAACCTACTAAATAAACCCGCACCGAGTATTGCGATAAACTGGATAATAAGAACAGAAGTTATTAATCCTGTCTTCCCTTTTGCATCATCACCCCAGTCTATTTCTTCAGCAGCAAACAATACAGCCATTAACAAAACCGTTTGCACTCCCATACTATAAACAAAAAATGCAGCTAAGTATCGTTTTATAACTTTAAGGTCTTGAATTTGATCCCACACCTTTTTTATTTCCTGTAACCCTTTCCAGATTGACACTTTATCACCGTCTTTGGGTTTTTTATTATGCGGAAGAACGCTTAGAGTGTATTGAGCAAAACCAATCCACCAAACGGCAACACTAACAAAAGCCAATCGAGAAAGACGTCCTTTAAAGAACCCTGTTGCATTTTCAGTTGCTTCTTGAAGAGAGAGTTCAGGAGTTATCAACATCAGCTCATTTGCCCTAGCAGTAATATCAAAAAACCAACCAGGATTCATAATACAAGCAAGATTTATAATAAGAAGAATTGAAGAGCCTAAATACCCTAGTGAAAATCCTTTTGCACTAATTCTATCATGATCTTCAGGTTCGGCAATTTCAGGTAAATATGCATTGTAATAAACCAAACTACCCCAAAAACCAATACTTGCCATAAATACCGACAACATACTTAACTCAATATGCTCGGTATTAAAAAAATAAAGTGAACCGCAACTTAATGCTCCTATGTAACAAAATAACTTTAGAAAAAACTTTTTATTACCCCAGTAATCAGCAAGCCCTCCCAGAATTGGAGAAAGAATTGACACTATTAAAAATGAAGCGCCAACCACATAGGAATATAAAGAGGGGCTCGGGAGGGTATAACCAAAAAAAGACACCAGATTTGATGTAGAGCCATCAGACATTTCCAAGGTAGTTATGCCTTGATAAAATATTGGGAATATAGCTGTGGTAACTACAAGGGGATAAACTGAGTTTGCCCAATCGTAGAAAGTCCAAGCGTTTATTATCTTCTTATTTCCTTTTTCTATCATGATAAACTACTTTTATCTCCACTCTCCTATTCTTTGACCGACCGTTATGAGTGTTATTTAACATTGCTGGTTTCAGTTCACCAAAGTAATTCAATTTAAAGGATGGTTTAGTAGACAAATTTGCAATTATAAAATATTGAATTTGCGATATTCGCTTTTTAGAGAGCATTAAATTATAGTCCACTGTGCCAATAGAATCCGTATGACCTATTAATTCAATATACTCTATTGAGTCTAAATCCATTAAATTCAAGTTTTGTAAAAGATTATTTTTTTCTAAGCTTGTTGGCATATCCTTGTCAATATCAAAATAAACTATGAAACTACTAACTTTTGGTTTTACGCTTTCTATTGATCTTAATTCAGCGATCTCAATTCTTTCTTTACAGCCAAATTGGCTAGACTTCAATTTAACTTCTACATCATCTATATAATAATAAGAATTCCACCCTCTTTCAAAAGACCCATAAAATTCATCAACATGCTGAATATGACGGTCCGGTTTTATGAAGTTACCAATACTCAAAAACTCTTCACCCCCTTCGGCTTTGTATTCTCCCTTTACTTGAAGCCAGCCTAATTGAGGAATAATTGGTTCTTTATATTTCGAATTTAGAACGGGTTTAACATATATAGGTGCCCACATTCTGATCTTCAAATTTTCTTTCGATAGGTGCATCCCTATTTGATCAATATAAATGAAAGACTCTTCTGCTCTTACCCAAAAAGAAGTGCAATAAGTACTATCCTGTACCAGTGTATCCGATAGCTTCACCATTAAATATTCAATGGCTTTCGGATATTGACAAAAGAAAATGGCCCCCGCGTAACCCTTTCCTGAGTGAGGTCCACCTTTATCAAAGGGACACTTAAGTCTAAGGTATTCTGGAGTCCCGATATTTCCAGAAAACCACTCTTTAGTAAATTTAAATTGGGCTATTTGAGTTGGGCATTCACTAAAAAGCTCAAAACCTGGATTTGGAACCAAGTTTTGAGCCTTTAAAATTGTAATGAAAAAAAATAGACCTATTAATAAGGCGAATTTCTTCAATATCTTATTATTGAGCCTTAAATTCTACTTTTCTGTTTGCCGCATCGGCATGGTCATCTGTTATAGAAGGACCTTCATCAGGATTAGCTTCTGGTGCAATTCCTTTGTAAGTCACCCTGTCAGTAGATAATCCTTTCGTTTTAGTCAAGTAAGTATAGACAGCCTTTGCTCTTCCCTCTGCAGTTTCGGGTTTTTCAGAAGCAATTGAATATCCAGTAATTTCTATATTAACTGTAGGATCTTCATTTAATAAAGTAACAATCTCATCAATTTTAGATTTATCTTCATCACTTAATTCGAAACTATTTTTACCAAAATGAACAACCGTGTGCTCAATTTTTTCTTCAGTTGTTCCTTCTATGTCGTCTGATACATTTTTGGTATAAACAACATCCAATTTGGGCTTGTCACCTTCAACAGGTCGGCAGTCACAAGGCTCCTCTAAATGACCTAGTGCTATCACAGAAACCATATCAACAAAATAATAGGCATCTCTAGTTTGTGGTACTTTAAACTCACGAGGCCTTCTCATTTTTTGAGTTTTCACAGCACTTTGTGGTGCGAAATTTCCAATAGTGATGTACCGTTCAGTTCCATCAGACTCATATTCAATGCATATTGGAACCCATTCGTACTGATCAGTTATAATCGCATTACCTGTATAAGTCAATTGAGGAGATAAATCCCATCCTTCAATATCTTTCATTTTGTATGCCTTACCACTCAATAGCATCCCAAAATTATCACATGTGTATTTAGAAATACCAGAAGCCATTACATACATTTTAATGCAATACTTTTTTCCAGCAATTAGTTTTTTAGGCATTTTAGCCTGAACAAATGTTCTAGGGTTAGCTTCTCTTTCACTATATGCCAAAAGACCAACATACGTTTCACCTTCGTAGGTTTCAGCTCTTCCTCTAACATTAAGTGGAACTTGAACTTCTGCTTTTTTAGTTTTAGTGGTATATACATCGGCAGGCTTCATTCCTTCAGGAGAATACCATTCTAAAACTGATTCTATTGCACCTGGACCTTTTACTTTTCCAACTTCTTCAAAACTTGGATTTGGCGCTTTATTCACTTGCCCAATAAGATTAGTGGCGAAAATCAAACCTACTAACCCAGAAACAAACATTCTTTTCATTTTTCTAAAATTTAAAGTTTTTAATTGTATCAATAAATAATTTCACTTTTTTCGGATCTGTATCCGGATAAACTCCGTGTCCCAAATTTGCAATATATTTTTGAGGCCCAAAACTAGTCAACATATCTTTAGTAGAGCTAATAATGACATCATTAGAAGAATATAGCAGACATGGATCCAAATTTCCTTGTAGTGTTTTAGACTCTCCAACCAATTCCCTTGCCAAAGAAGGTAAAGTATTCCAATCTACTCCAATTGTGTTGCAAGAAAGTTGAGCCAGTTCTTCGTATGCATACCATGCTCCTTTTGCGAAAAGAGTAATAGGCACTTCATTTATTTCATCACAAATTTGTTTCAAATATTTTAATCCAAATTCTTTGTATTGATGAGGAGGAAGAATTCCTGCCCAACTATCAAATATTTGTACCATTTCCACTCCAGCCTCAATTTGAGCCTTTAAATAATAAATAGTCGATTCAGTAATTTTCTCTAACAATTCGTGAGATGCATTTGGTTGGGTGTAAAGAAATTTTCTTGCCTGCGAAAAAGTTTTCGAACCACTTCCTTCAAGCATATAGCTGAAAATCGTCCAAGGAGCTCCGGCAAAACCAATAATAGGAACACGCCCATTTAGTTTTTGCTTTGTTATTTTTATAGCATCCAAAACGTAGTGTAGGTCTTCACTCGGGTTAGCAATTCTAAGTTTAGCTAGGTCTGAAACCTGATCAATCTTATTTGGAAATACCGGCCCCACCCCTTTTTTCATTGTATAAGGCAACCCCATTGCATCAGGAATAACCAAAATATCTGAAAAAATAATTGCAGCATCCACACCCAATATATCTACAGGCTGAATGGTAACTTCTGCCGCCAACTCAGGTGTCTCTACCAATTCTTTGAAAGAAGAAAGGCTATTTCGAATTTCCCTATATTCAGGAAGAATCCTTCCTGCTTGGCGCATTAACCAAACCGGGACCCTTTCAACCTGTTCGCCTCGAGCAGCCCTTAATATTAAATCGTTTTGATAATTCATTGAATGTGCGAAAATAAAAAAGGCTCTACCTTTCTAAAAGGTAAAGCCAATAAATATTATATTTTAATTCCGATTCTATCCTTGTTCAGCCTGTTGAGGAGCAGTCTTGCTATAAGCAGGACAACGTTCATGACTTTTACAAGAAGAAAGGAATAAAGCTGCAAACAACAACCCAGTAAATATTAAAGCAATCTTTTTCATTTTTTATACAATAAGAGGCAAATTTATCACTTCAAGCTCACCTTAATGAGCGGCAAAGGTATTTATTTACTAACATTTTCCCAAAGAAAACTTTTTATTATGTCAATTTGAGTTGTCGATTAACCGTTTTCAATCAATTCATTAAGACTTTTATTCCAAAATTATCTTAACTAATTCGACTTATGATTAGTACATTCGCGAGTTAAGCAAGCAAGAGAAATTAATACCATGAATTCATTATCGAAAATAGCTTTGGTCTCAATTATAATGACTGCTTTAATAACAGGATTTATATCTTGTAAAAAACAAGAAATAGTTGAACCTACAGTAACTATTAGCTATCCTAAGGGACACATTCATCCTGTTGGCTCTTTTGTTCCTTTAAAAGCGATAGTGACTGACCCTGAGGCACTCTTAGCAATTAGCTGGACCTTGCTGGGGCCAGATGGTGATACTGTTATGAATATTAATCCTAATGAAAAAAATTACAATTTAGGCACCCAATATTCTATTGAAGAAATTTTCAGACATGGTCAAACATATTACTCAACAGGCGTTTTTACTTGGAAAATTAGCGTTGCAAATAATTATATTACAAAAATTTTTAATCGAACTTTTCAAGTAGGTGCAATTGATGTTTCAGAAAAAACCTTTGCTATTGCTAGTATTGAAAGAAATTCTAGGCCATACAGGGTTACACTTTACGATGAATTATTACAAAAATTTAAAGCCTACGACGCTCCGGAAAACGCGTATAACATGGCAACATCTGGAAAATACATGTATGGCCAAAACAGAAACGGTTTTGTGCAATGGAATGGCTTTACTGGAAAAGAACAAAAAACTCTTTTCTCTACACAATCTAGTAGCAATATAAAATATTATTATTCAACAGAATTGTATCTTTCGGGATATTCAATCCCTTCTTACTTTTCCTCTTACGGTAAAAGCGGCAATCAAGTAGCAAACGTTCTAAACTATTTTAGCGAGAGTACTTTATTATTAAAAGTAGACGAAAATATTTTTTCTATAGAATATGATCAAAATAGTGGCAGAACAAAACTCGTAACCTATAATGCGAGCACTGGTGCATATATAGCTAATGTGTCAATTCAACAAAATGTTAACGTTTACGGTCTCTTTAGTTTTGGAAATAAAAATCGAATTTATGTAGTGACTAGCGACCCCACAAATTCATACAAAACCGTATTTTGGTACTTTAACCAAGGCCAAAACAGCATTGCTCAGCTTGCACCCTCAATAGAAGGAAGAGCTATTTCACAAAACCCAATCATTATTGATAATTCTAAGGCCTGGGTGTTTACTAATGAAGGTATTTATGAATTTTCTTCTGCTGATCAAGCAATTAAAAAAAGTATAAATTCATCAACTCAAACCGATGACATTAGTTATTACGATTATTCGGCAACTAAAAACCTGTTACTCTATCAAGTAAATAATTATTATTTCTTGTACGACATTCAAGAAGACAAAGAAATTGGGTATATCTCAAATAATGGTGAAAAAGTCCAATTTCTAGAATAATAAAAACCTATTTATTCCTCCGAATAACCCATTGAACAGAATTTTTCAATTCTCTGGTTAATCCTTTCTTCTACATCTAATTTATCCAATTCTTTTAATTGATTGATAATCTCAGCTTTTACTGTAGAAAATATTTTATTATGATCAGAATGCGCTCCGCCAGAAGGTTCAGGAATAATACCGTCAATAAGTTTGTTTTTAAGCATATTTTCGGCAGTTAAATTTAGGGCATCTGCTGCTTTTTCCTTATGCTCCCAACTTCTCCACAAAATAGAAGAGCAAGATTCAGGAGAAATTACAGAGTACCATGTATTTTCCAACATCAACACTCGATCTCCAACACCAATTCCTAAGGCTCCTCCAGAAGCACCTTCACCGATTACAATACAAATCACCGGCACTTTAAGTTGTGCCATTTCCATAAGGTTTTTCGCAATTGCTTCACCTTGACCACGCTCTTCAGCCTCTAGACCCGGATATGCACCAGGCGTATCGATTAACGATATCACCGGCTTATTGAATTTCTCTGCAAGCTTCATCAATCGTAATGCTTTTCTGTACCCTTCAGGGTTTGGCATTCCAAAATTTCGATACTGTCTTAGCTTAGTATTTATTCCTTTTTGCTGCCCTATGAACATTACACTTCGCCCATCAATTTCACCAAAACCGCCTATCATAGCTTTATCGTCTTTAACATTCCGATCGCCATGTAGTTCAATAAAATTATCGTTTGTTAGGGCACTTATATAACTTAAAGCATAAGGCCTTTCCGGATGCCGTGAAGTTTGAACTTTTTGCCAAGGAGTCAGATTCTTATAAACTTCTTTCTGAGTTTTTTCAATCTTCTTTTTGAGATCATCAATGGTTTCGGCCATATCTACCTTACCCTTGCTTGCAGTTTTCTCCGCTTTCTCAAGTTGTTCGCACAAATCAGCTATTGGTTCCTCAAAGTCTAAAAACACCGACATATCTATGAATTTTGGTCGGCAAATTTAACTAAACCAAACCGTAATGTTATGTTTGTGCAAAACAAGTATTTTGATTTCTTTTCCAGGCTGTAAAATTAATATTGGATTAAACATTATTTCAAAACGAATTGATGGTTTTCATAATCTCGAAAGTATTTTCTACCCAGTAAGTTGGAGCGATGTTTTAGAATTTCATGCTTCAAAACAAAACGAACTTCACACCTATGGAACTTCATTGAAAATTAAGAATGAAGACAACATAGTTTGGAAAGCTTTAGAATTATTAAAAAAAGACTACAAGTTCCCTTCTATTGAATTACATCTATTAAAGAATGTGCCTAATGGAGCTGGATTGGGTGGAGGTTCTGCTGATGGAAGCGCTGCCCTAAACCTTATAAATCAAGAGTTTGATTTGAACATTTCCAACCGCAAATTGATAAAATATGCAGAAATTTTGGGAAGTGATTGTCCATTTTTTATCGACAACAAACCTAAATTGGTTTCAGGAAGAGGTGAAATATTAGAATCAACAAAGCTCTCTTTAAACGGTTATTATCTGAAAATAATAAACCCTGGTATTCATGTAAGTACACAATTAGCTTTCTCTAGAATCAGCCCCCGCGTTCCGGAATTCGATTTAAAAAAGTTGAATGTTTCGGATATTTCAAATTGGAAGTCCTATTTAAAAAATGATTTTGAAGAATCAGTATTTGAAAAATACCCTGAAATAGAATTAATAAAAAACGATATGTATGAAAACGGTGCTTTGTATTCGTCTATGACGGGTACCGGAAGTAGTGTTTTTGGTATTTTTAAAAATGAACCAATTGAAAACCAATCAAATCACCTTTCTTGGATTGGTAAATTGAACTAAACAACCATTATTTTGGCGCTAAACGAAAAATATAAACTGCCAAAAAACCATAAATAATATTTGGAATCCAAGTGGCTATGAGTGGCGGAAGCCCCGCATTAAGTGCATATACAGTTGACACCCGGTCCATAAACACATAAGAGACTGCCAACAATAGTCCAAAAGCCAAATGGGCGCCAATACCACCCCTTACTTTTCTACTCGAAATACTTACTCCAATTAACACCATTATAAAAGTTGAAAAAGGAATTGCCGTTCTTTTATGTTTTTCGATTAAGTGATGGGCAATGTTTTCGGAACCCGAAAGTTTTTCTAACTCGATGAATTTAGTCAATTCAGGAGTAGTCATCATTTGAGTTGTGTATTCTAACCTTCTTTCAAATTCACTCGGATGCATGTTTAAAGTAGTATCCATTTCTAATCCTTTTTCAACCCATTCCAGCTCACCATCAATATGTCGTTTAATATAATTATGTACTGTCCATTGTTGCTTAACACTATCGAACTGTGCATAATCGGACCTCATTTTAAACGTAAGTACGTCATTTTCCCAATGTTCTAGACTAAACTTATACCCAATATCACTTTGGGCATTATATGACTCAAAATAGGTAACATCATTTTTACCAATTCGTTTATGTATTTCCTTATCGTGATTTCTAAATGCGATTTTAAAGTACGATTCTTCAAATGCAATTCGAGTCTTATTGGCATGTGGAACTGCAAAATGATTAAAGGCCAGCGACATGACCACTAATATAGATGACGAAATAAAATAAGGCCATAGGTATCTATAAAAAGAAACTCCACCTGATAAAATAGCAACTATTTCAGTTCTAGCAGCCATTTTTGAGGTAAAAATAATTACTGAAATAAATATTAGAAGTGGGCTAAACATGTTGGCATAGAAAATGACAAAATTCATGTAATAGTCGAATATCAAACCCATAATTGGTGCATTCCTTTCTGTGAAATCATCCATTTTTTCTGTGTAATCAAACACACAAGCAATAAGCATTAACATTGCCATGATAAAAAAGAACGTAAGTAAAAAGTTCTTTATGATGTATGCGTCAATTTTCTTCAAAAGGAAGGGCTTAAATACGTTGCGAAACTTTATCGACCATGATTGTTTTCCAAGCTTTGAAAGTTCCTGCCAAAATTTGTTTTCTAGCCTCCTTCACCAGCCACAAATAAAATCCCAAATTGTGAACACTCGCAATTTGCGAACCTAGCATTTCTCGAGAAATTATTAAGTGTCTCAAATAGGCTTTAGAATATTGATGATCAACATAGGTAGTACCATTAGCATCAATTTGAGAATGGTCATTCTGCCACTTTTT